>Ga0233428_1000126_pt1 | contig 118207 bp, 111 predicted proteins | sample SI_118_April2016_4_FD_179890 | JGI IMG/M metagenome (GOLD analysis project Ga0233428, IMG submission 179890) | Seawater microbial communities from Saanich Inlet, British Columbia, Canada - SI_118_April2016_120_MG | ecosystem: Environmental > Aquatic > Marine > Inlet | place: Canada: British... | reverse complement strand
CTTCATGCACACCAGCAACTCGATGGATACTCCATCGCACCTCTGGGCAGTGGTTTATCGCATAGGCGAATGCACGATATTGTGAATGCCGGTCTTGAACGCCGGGGGCTTGAAGATTTAGCCTTTGATGAAAAAATCGAAAAGCAATTCGAAAACTCCACTCCCACATTTCTTGTGTCGTACGAAATGGTGGTAGCAGCCGATCACGATGATGCGCTCGACCATTGCCGGTCACATGCCGACCTCATATTTCAGATATTGGGCTTGGACCGAGGGCAGATGCCACGAGAGTTTGCGAGCATGGTAATTGAGCACGGGTCCAATCAGCTGTGGTACCTGTATCAAATGCCAGGCTACAGAGGCAATTTGGCGTCGGATTTCAATCCTGTCTCGACGGCAAACCGGATTGAGCGACTCCTGCCAAAACTAATGGCCGATCCCTTTTCGCGATTATTGATTAAGACCTATGCTGAGGCAACGGCTGAAATGGACTATGGCTTTTCTTTAATTCGCTACTGGTCCGTTATGGAGTTGGTCGCAGATAAGAATATAGCAAATCGCGGCGCCCCACTTGCACATCCCGATGGCACGCCGATACTAAACAGAAAGGGAAATCCAGAAACCACGAATTCAAAGCTCGGAAGAGTCTATGCATATATTTTGGCAAATAATGCTTTCAAGTCGCACGGAACGTACACAGAGAATGGTTCACAAAAAAGTTATATGGTTGGTAGGGATCCATCCGATCCGGCTTATACGCCCGCTACTGAATTGATACCGTTGTGGGATCTGGTTCGCGCTGTTTACGCGATTAGAAACGCTGTTGCTCATGAGGGACAGTTTGATCTGGACCAAGCCATGACAGGAGATGCGTATCAAATGCTCGCCGCCCGGCTGAAGAAGTCGAGCAATCCAGATCCTCTTCGATTTATCAAACAACAAGCGCAGCTGGTTCTTTGGCGTGAAGTGTAGGTGGCTCGGACAGGTATCCGGTCCTACCAAATGATGACAGAATCGGCCAAGCGCGGTGTCCGTTGATGGTCTGAACGCTCTCAATGCCCCGAAATAATCAATTCGTCGCTGTGTCGATGTGCCATGATTGTTCTCCTTGATGGCTGTAATTCCATTCAAGGACGCGGAACAAAACTGTGGCAAGTCCAGTCTGCTGTACGTGGAATGTAGACATGTCATAAGCCTCGTTTCAAAGACTCGAGCGCGGCAATTGCCATTGCTTCGTCAATGTAAGCATCCGTTTCAGGTGTGGCATGTTCGAGTGCTGTGCGTCTAATGGCCTCCCATTCTCCAGGCCCATCGTCAAAAGATTCTTTGTGACCTTCGACCTCACCTGCCAAGTATTCAGCACCCATTACAACTGTGAATGCCGCGCGCATCGCAAATGCAGAGTGAGCGCCATTGTCAAACGGTCCCTGAGCAGCCCAGACCGGCATTACCTGTTTGGCAACGTCCGATGCGACATCGAAGGCGCGCGAATTTACCCAATGGCGAAATCCCAACCAACTTCCCAAAATAACCAACAGTACGACTAACAATATCGTGATTGCAGTGGTGTTCATTGGCCAATTTCCCCGCTTAACGCCAGCGTCCGTGATCTGGATTAGCGCGCGTCCGCGTGCCAGATGTTGCAGCTTGTAATATTCTCGCAGAGAAGCCGTTGGTTGTACATGGTGTGAGCCGTGCGCGGGTGGCGACGATTAGCGCCACATGATGATCTGCTTACGGACCACTTAAACGGCTATCTATCAGCCATTGTTCGGATGGGTTGCGGTGGTGTGGTGCGGTGCTACGATGGGGCACATGGAATGGCTGAGGAAGACAATCGCGTCTACATTGCGGGCATCGTGAATCAAAGGGGACGCTACCCATTACTCGGTGGGCGCAATACCCCTAGAAATTTCGGTGACAAAATTTGTCACTGAAAACCTTTTTAAATAGCGTTATTTCCGGAACGTCCCTGCAAATCCGGCTCGATCACTTCGCCTGGATAGTCCGGCTGCTGGCGCGGCGTGGCGGCGATGAAGGCGGGCAGGTCCACGCAGGCTTTGTAGACGTCATGGATCAGGGGATAGGGCGCCATGTCCACGTTGAAGCGGCTTAGTCCCTTGGCCACTTGCGGGATCAGATGCAGATCGGCCCAGCCCGGCGTCTTGCCAAAGCAATAGGGCCAGGCTGTTGGCCGCCGCGCCAACAACGCCTCCAGGGCGGCAAAACCGGTGGCGAACCAATGACGCTGCCAATGCTCTATGCCCGCCTGCGCCACCCCCAGTTCGTGGTGCAGGAAGCGCCGCACCCGGATCACGTCGATGGCATGCATCTCGGAGACCACATGCTGGGCGAAGCCACGGGCCTGGGCGCGGCGCACCGGGTCGGTGGGCAACAGCGGTGGTTCGGGAAAGGTTTCCTCCAGATACTCCAGGATCGCCGTGGCCTGGGGCACGATTTGATCGCCGATTTTCAGGGCCGGCATCAGCCGCTGCGGATTGATTGTCTCGTAAGCGTCCCAGCCGATTTCGCCGACCGAGACATAGTCATAATCAATGCCCTTCAGGGCCAGGGCAATGCGCACCCGCTCACCGGCGGAATTGAGGTAGTTGGAATAGAGGGTGAGGGCCATGAGGATTGCAGCTCCCTGTGAACTTAATGCAGCAACGCGGCCAGTCGGCCGATATCGCTGACGTCTTCCAGATTTTCGATCATGGCGATGACCTCTTCCGTGCGGCCCTGTTCCAGCACGGAGCCGGAGGCCAGGCGGAACTTTGTCTTTAGCTCAGCGTGGCTCATGGGATTGTCGCGGTGGCCTTTCGGGTAGGTGGCATGGCCGCTGAAGCGTCTATTGTCCGCCGTGACGATTTCCACCTGCACCGGCATCCAATAGCCGTTCCAGTAGTTTCTGAATTCGTGGTTCAGATCCGCGTCCTGGGCGCCATCGGCTTTCTTTACCTTTTTCACCATTTCCAGCACCTTCGGGCTGTGCATGTTCTCGTCGGCGTACCAGTGCGTGCCGGGCTCGGGCTCGTACGCCGCGATGGCCAGGGCATAGGCCAGGGAGAAGGCAGCATCCATGGTGCCGTTGGCGCGATAGGTCATCAACATGGCCAGCGCCGGTGCGACGTTGATCTCCGCTATCTCGTCCGCCACGATCTGGTGCGTCTTCAGCAGATCGGTGAAGACGTCCAGATAACTCTGCACCCACAAATTCGCCGGCCAGCGTTTATACAGCGTCTGCATGATCCAATAGTCCTTGCCCAAGGTGCTCAACAGCGCATCCAGCCGGTCGAAATCGCACTGATCGGAGCCGGCCAGAACCCAGAACCCGGTGGGCCCTTCCAGAATGGTATTCATCCCCGTCAGGCCCTTATGCGCATGCATGGCCGCGAACAGCCCGGACATGGCGGTCATGCCGTGGTTGTAATGATAGGTATCGGAGCGGGTTTCGACATATTTCCAGCACGCCCCCAACGGCGCGAAGGCGCCCGCGGTGCCGATCGCCGTGGCCATCTGGGCGCCATCCAGGCGCAAAATCTTGCCCGCCGCGATTGCGGAATTGAACGGTATCCAGGTCAGCATGCCCCATAATGCCTGTTGCCGTTCCTCCGACGGCTGGACGCAGATGCCAACGCGTCCGAACACTTCATAAGCCGCGACCACCGCCTCGATCAGCTGTTTGCCCGATGCCCCTTCCCGTTCGGCCATGGCCAGCCCGGCACCAACAGCCGCCGTTCCGGGATGGCCGACATAGAGCATATCGTTCCAATCAAGCACGTCGGAGAGGGCGCCGTTGGCATAGGCGGCGGCAACGCAGGAAACCTTGGCGCCGCTGCCAACAATGGTGGCTTCCGTGGCGCCTCCGCCCATGTCCTGGGCCAGTTCGACGATTGTCTTGCCCAGGGGCAATGGAACGCCGCCGATCATGCAGCCAATGGTATCCATGATTATGCGTTTGGCCTGGTCCGTGACCTGTTCGGGCAGATCTTCGTAGCGGAGGTTCGCGGCATAACTGGCCAGAATTTCCGTGGCACCCATGACATCTCCTCAATCGGCTAACGGTTCCGCATTCCAACCGTTTCAGAATGCGCGCGCCATTTGTTGTGAGTTTTCTGTTGCTGGAAGCGTCGCCCCGGCGACGAAACCTGTCAAGGCCATCGCCCTTTCGTAGCCGCCGAATTGATCAAATCCGCAATATCCGCCACTATTCCACCTGAAGCAGGCTGGCCAGTGTAGGGAGGAAACGAAAATGAAGATCACCAACGTCAAAGTGGACACGTTCAATTGGAAGTCCGAGGGCTGGAAGACCGGCGTTGGCACCACGTTCGGCGCCACGCAACAGCTGGGCATCGTCACGGTGGAGACCGACGAGGGGATCAGCGGCAATGCCTTTTTGGGTTCCTCGCGGATGAGCGCAAATCATTACGCGCCGGGCCTGATCGAATTCATCAAGCCCATGATCATGGGCCGCAACCCCCAGGATATCGGCACCATCTGGTGGGAAATGTGGAAGATGAACCGTTCCGTCGCCACCAACGTGATCGGCGCCATCGATGTCTGCCTGTGGGACATCAACGGCAAGATCGCCAACCAGCCCATTCATCGCCTGCTGGGCACCTGCAAGGAAGTGGTGCCGGTCTATTCCTCCACCGCCTATCACGCCACCCCCGAGGAGTATGTCGAGGAGGCGCTGCGTTTCAAGGAAATGGGCTGGACCGCGCATAAACTGCACCCTCACGGCACCGCCAAGGCGGATATCGAAATATCCCAGGCCGTGCGGATGGGCGTCGGCGACGATATGAAGCTGATGATGGATAGCATGTGGGCCTATCAATACGAGGACGCCATGCGCGTCGGCCGCGCCATCGAGGAGCTGGATTTTTATTGGTACGAAGATCCGTTGGTGGAGGAAGACATCTATAACTACGTCAAGCTGAAGCAAAAGCTGGACATCCCCATCATGTCGACGGAATACGCGCCGGGGCGCTTTTACGGCATGGCGCAATGGATCACCCAGAACGCCACGGACATGCTGCGCGGCGACGTCGCGGCCACGGGCGGCATCACGCCCATGGTGCGTCTATGCCATCTGGCCGAAGGCTTCAACATGAAGTGCGAGATCCACCACGGCGGCAACTCGCTCAACAACGTGGCCAACCTGCATGTCACCATGGCGGTGCCGAACTGTGAGTTCTTTGAGTTCTTCCCCTGCACCGGCAACAACGAATACGGCCTGGTGGAAGACATCCAGTATGTGGACGGCTACGTGCACGCACCCACGGAACCGGGCCTGGGCTATGAGATCGACTGGGATTTGGTGAAGCGCGAACACACGGGCACGCTCGAGTAGGCCGCCGTTATGTCTCGCGCTTATGCGCCCAAGAACGCTTTGGCCGCACCGCTACACGGGTGCGGCGCAGCGGCGCCGGGCCGCACCCGTGGCCTGGAGTAGCCATATCAGAAATAGTCCAGCCACCCGCTCCCCCAAAGAGTTGGCCAGGAGGAGCGGGCGGCTGGGCCGGGAACGATAGCCCGTTAGTAGATATTCTGCGCCGAGACCATGGCAAAGAGCATGGGGATCGACAGCAGCGTATTGGTGCGCGAGAACAGCATCGCCGTCCGCGCCGAGGCCGCCTTGGTGTCTGCATCCGCCTCAACAATACCCAGCGCCTTTTTCTGGTTCGGCCAGATGATGAACCAGACGTTGAACCACATGATGGCGCCCAGCCACATGCCGATGCCGATGGCGGTGTGCTTGGGCACGCCGTCGGTCAGGCCCAGCGCGATGGCGTCAATGACGTAACCGCTCATCCAGGCCAGCAGCAGACCGGTGACAATGGTGCCCATGGCGCCCCAGCGGAACCAGAACAGGGCGCACGGTGCGATATGCTTGCCAATCGCCGGTTTCTGCTCGTCCGGAATGGAGGGCATGGTCGGGATCTGCACGAAATTGAAATACCACAAGATGCCGATCCACATCACACCGCACAGCACATGCAGCCAGCGCATGAAGAACGTCGCCCAGGCCATATCGAAGGCAAAAGCACCCGCATGCCAACTCATGAGCACAACAATCATGATCACCGTCAGCACGACGCCCGCGATCACCGTGTTCCGTAAATTTGTAAGAATACCCGCCATTATTCGTGTCCCCTGCGTTAATTTGTTGATTCACTGATAACAGAGTAGCATTAACGTAACGAATTTCAAAAATATCACCTACTAAGACGCATTATTATTCGCCCCGTAACGAGCAGCCTCAGCCAGAAAGTCCCCAGCCATGAGCTTTGACTACACCCCCCTCTTCCGGAATAATCTGCCCGCCCCCGCCGCCGCCCGTTGGGGAGGCTTTCCCAAATACAGCTTCATCGGCGGCAACAACGATGCCGCCTCCGTCCCAGTGCAGCCGCTGCTGGATGCCCTGGCCAAGGTGATGCAGCGCGATGGCCAGCAATTGGCAACCTATGGCATGAACAGCGGGCCCCAGGGCTATCGTCCCCTGCGCGAGGCGATCGCGAAATTGCTCGAAACCAACGCTCACATGCCCACGGACCCGGACGACATGCTGATCACCACGGGCTCCAACCAGGGGATTGATCTGGTCAACGATGCCTTTTTGAGCGCCGGCGACACGGTGATCGTGGAAGAGGTCTGCTATGCCTCCTCGTTGAGCCGGCTGCGCTATCTGGGCGTCAACTACGTCCTCATCGACGTCGACGAAGACGGCATGAATATGGCGCAACTGGACCAGGTTCTGGCGGATCTGCAGAGCAAGGGCAGCCAGGCGAAATACATTTACACAATTCCGACGGTACAGAATCCGTCCGGCACCATCATGAGCGTCGAAAAGCGCCAGAAAATGCTGGATCTGGCACGGAAATACGGTGTGCCGATCTTTGAAGATGACTGCTATTCCGATCTGACCTGGGACGGCACACGCCCGCCCACCATCCGTTCCATGGATGATGCGGGACAGGTGATCTATTGCGCCACTTTCTCGAAATCCATCGCGCCGGCCTTGCGCATTGGCTATGTGGTCGCCGATTGGCCGGTGCTCAGCCAGCTGATACCGTTGAAGACCGACGGCGGCTGCGGTGCGTTGGAGCAAATGGCCCTGGCGGAATTCTGCAACACGCAATTCAACGACCATGTAGCGGAATTGCGTGGCACCCTGAAGGCGAAATGCGATCTGATGCTCTCGGTGCTCGACGAACAGTTCGGCACCACGGCGGAAATCATCCCACCCAAGGGCGGCATTTTCATCTGGATCACCATGCCGGAGGAGGTCGATACGGATAAGTTGGCCAAAGTCGCGGCGGCCCAGGGCGTTGTCATCAATCCAGGCTCTGAATGGTCGGCGGACCCGGTCAGCGGCCGGCGCCGCTTCCGCCTGTGCTTTGGCAACCCGACGCACGCGCAAATCCGCGAAGGCGTGACGCTGCTGGCGGAGATCTGTCATGAGGAATTCGGCGTGCCCCTACGTGGTGCCAACGTCGAACGCTAGGCACCACCCAACCGTATGGATTCGCTGACCCAGATCGTGCTTGGCGCCGGCGTCGGTGTCGCCGTTCTGGGCCGGCGGCTGGGACCGCGCCGGGCCGCCATCGCCGGCGGCCTGCTGGGCACCCTGCCGGATCTGGATGTGCTGGTGCGCTTCGACGATCCGGTCGACGCCTTTATCGGCCATCGCGGCTTCAGCCATTCACTGCTGGTGCAGGCTGCCGTCACGCCGTTGCTGGGCGAGGGCATGGTGCGCTTCATCAAGGTGCTGCGACAACAACGCCCGCCGGTTTATCTGGCGGTCTATCTGTGCCTAGCGACCCACGCCCTGCTGGACGGCTTGACCATCTATGGCACCAAGCTGTTATGGCCGCTCTCGATGGAGCCCTACGCGGTGGGCTCGGTCTTTATCATCGATGCGCTGTATACCCTGCCCTTGCTGGTGGCCACGATCTGGGCGCTCTGTCTACCTAAATGGTCGCGGCGCATGGGCACCGTTATCACCGCCGCCCTGGTTTTGTCCACCGCCTATCAGGCCTGGTGCCTGGCGGCCCAACAAATTGTCACCGCGCGCGCGGGCGAAATGCTGGAACAGGCCGGCGTCAGTGCGGAAAAAATTCTGGCTATCCCGACGCCCTTCAACAGCTATCTCTGGCGCGTCATCGTTCTGGACAGCGAGCGTTATCTGAACCTTTACATACCGGTCCTTGGCGGTAGGGAACAGATAACCGTCTATGAGCACCCCCGGGGCCGGGCGTTGGCGACGTGCCTGGACGGCAACCCTAATCTCGACAAACTAGCCTGGTTCAGCCGTGGCTATTTCCGCCTGGATCTACACAGGGGGCTGCGCGGGGATGAAGTTGTGTTTTCCGATCTTCGCATGGGTCTGACACCCAATTATGCCTTCCGCTTTGCCATCGCCCGCCATGACGCGGGCGGCAGCCAGGCCATTCCGCCGCGCCACCTGGGCGGTCCACGGGGCACCTGGGCGGATGTTGAATGGCTGCTGGCCAACATGGGCCACGACCCCGTCATGCGCCTGGCCGAGGCCAAGGCCTGGTTGCGCACCGCCGATCTGTCCACCACAGCCAGATCCCAAGCCGCCGTCTGTTAAAAGCAGGGAATCTCGTTTAGGATCATGGCCACAGCGTCATATGGCCCACCAGTAATCGAAAGCCTAGTCCCATGAAATTCTATGACTGCAAGACCGCCCCCTCGCCCCGCCGGGTTCGTATTTTCATCGCCGAGAAAGGTCTGGATATCGAGACCGTGGACATCGATTTGCGCAAGGGCGAACAGATGAGCGCGGAATACCGCGCCATCAATCCCAATTGCACGGTACCGGCCCTGGTGCTTGACGACGGCAATATTCTGCAAACCACTGCCGGTATCTGGGCCTATCTGGAGGACCTACACCCCGAACCAGCCTTGCTGGGCGCCACGGCATTGGAAAAAGGCCGGATCGCGGATGTCCGCTGGAAGATAGAGTTCGCCGGTTTAATGGCCATGGCCGAGGCCTTGCGCAATTCAGTGCCGGCCATGAAAGGCCGCGCCCTGCCGGGGCCGGATGATTTCGAGCAGATCCCGGAACTGGCCGAACGGGGTAAGCAGCGGGTGCAGCTGTTCCTGGACCGGGTCGATACCATGATCGGCGACAAGCCCTTTGCGGCGGGAGACAATTATTCGGTCGCGGATATCGATCTGATGATCATGGTCGACTTCGCCGGCTGGCTGAAAATGGGCCTGCCCAAGGATGCCGACAACGCCCAGCGCTGGTACGAGGCCGTCTCCTCCCGGCCCTCGGCCAAGCTGTAGTAGAAGGCTTTAGAACCAATTCGCATAGACCAGATTGCCGCCCAAAATCAGGAAGAAAAACGCCACGAAGCGGCGGAACAGCTCCTGTGATATGCGTTCGCGCAGCCAGATCCCGGCCAGCATGCCCAGCAACGTCGGCACCAGGGCGAAGCTGGAAAGCAGCACCGCCGGGCCGTCGATGGCGCCCTGATCGTACAGGGCAGCGGCCCAAGCCACGGTGCCGATGAGAAGCGAAAGACCGGCCGCCTGGACAAAACGATTCTTGTCCAGTCCCAGGGCCTGGAGAAAGACAACCACCGGCATTAAGAGAGAGCCTGTCGTGCCGGTCAGCATGCCAGCGGCGAAGCCCACAGCGGGTGCCCATATGCTTTCCCGCCCACGTGTCACCGTTGGCCGAAACGACATCAGGTTCATGATCGCATAGCCGCCGATCACGATACCCAGCAGTCCGGAAAGCAACTTCGGATCGACCCGGAACAAGATGATGGTGCCAAGCCAGATGCCGATGCACGCCATGGCGTTCATCAGCCAGAAGCGTCGGAAAAGAGCGGCCAGTTCACCGCCACGGGCGATTTGCCAGATGTTGGCGACCAGCGACGGCACGATCAGCACCACCACCGCATCGCGCAAACCAAGCGATAGGCCCAAAATGGCAATCGCCGTTGTCGGCAGGCCGACACCGATGGCGCCTTTGATGACACCTGCGGTCAGGAACGCGATGGCGATAATCGAGAGCTGTGTTACGTCCATTGATCTGTCACAGCCGCGCCCCAGCGTTTTCCATCGAATTCTTCCTGTCCAAGGAGCTTATACCAACCAGCACCTTCGAGGTAGAGACATGGTGCCGCTAACTGTGCAAAGATTGATCAGAAACCTGAAACCTGGGAGGAATTGTCATGCCGAAATGGATCGATCACATCGTGGTCCGCGTCAAGGATATCAACGAAGCGCTGGAGAATTACGAGGGCAAACTGGGCATGAAGGCCAGCAAGGGCCCGGACGCCATCCCCGAGATGGGCATGACCCGGGCGATCCTGCCCCTGGGCGACGATGGCCGCTTTATTGAACTGGCAGAGCCGCTGGGCGAAGGCGGAGCGATCGGCGGCGCGCTGGAAAGATATGGCGAAGGAGTGCATCTGGTGGCGCTCGCCGTGGACGACCTGGCCGAGGCCAAGGCTGAGATGCAAGGCAACGGCGCCCGCATTATCGAGGCCGGCACCCAGGTGTTCGTGCATCCCCGCGACGGCCACGGCGTGATGTATCAGCTGATCGAACGCAAGTAGAGTTTTATCGCCTGGAGAAATCGTTAATTCGTTGTCATTGCCCGGCTATCGCGGCTAATCGTTCCATGAGCGGCCAAAGCGCAGCCGGGCAAGGTCCGCGTGTTCGTAGGATAGCGTGGAAATATCTGAGGGTGCCGGGCCTTTCGTTTCGACATCAATGATGGCGTCGAACTTGTCGCCAAAGGCGGCGTGGAAATGGTTTTTGCCCTTCACATAGACCACGGGATAGTCCGTAAGATCGATCTGGTGCAGTTCGAAATACGCCGGATCATTGGCAGGAACACAGCGCGAAGTAACGATAATGCGCATGCCGCCAACCCGGATGACGGCGGTCGGGCCAAGTTCGACCACCAGGCCTTTTTCCATGGGTCCATGATTTACAAAGCGGCCCTGGGTCAAGGTCTCGACCACGCCGGTGGCCTGAACAGGTTCGCCGAACTGATGGCTTAAGCGCCCGCCAAGGGCGCAATCCAGGCTGGCGCCCAAACCGGCTGCATGGGCACGGGCGGCAATCTCGGGATCCCAGAAAAAGGCGAAGATGGACGCCACCTCAGGCGCCTGTTCAAGGGCGGCCCGCAACAGGCCCGGCGTATCGCCGGCACCACCGGAAAAAACATTATCCGACGGCTCCAACACCGCGACCCTTTCGCCGTGCCGTCCCCGGCAAGCGGCAGCGATAACAGCGCCGGGATCTGGCAGCATTATGTCGAAACGATCCGCCTGCCCCCGATATGCCGCATCCAATTCATCCAGCATAACCGCCAGATCATCGCGCGTGCCGTTGTAGCAGGCGGATATGCTGGCGCCCGTGAAAGGGCTGTCCGCATAGGGGAAACCACCAAAGACGCTGACATCAAACAGACCAAGGCGTACTTCCGCCCTGGTCGCCAAACCGACCATGTCTGCCATGGGTCCCGCCGCAGTCCGCATGTTATGGCTGGTCGGCGCGAACGCGACCGGCCTGATGACGGCGGCAGGTTGGATCTCGCCCGCCATGGCGCGGTGCAACAACGTCATGGCCTTCCAGCCCGTTTCGTACATGTCCACATGCGGATGGGTCTTATAGCCGACAACAATGTCGGCCAGATTGGCGATAGCTGGGTCCAGATTGCCGTGAATATCAAACGATGCCGCGATCGGCACCGGCCCCACGGCGGCGCGGATTTTTTCCAACAGATATGTTTCGCAACCCAGCACGTCATGCGCCACCGTGGCGCCATGCAGGGAGGCATAGACCCCGTCCCAATGCTGACCGCTTAGCCCGGTGATGACCTCGTCGACAAAATCGGGAAACAGGCCCGCTTCGACCTCACCGGCGGGGTAGGCCGCCGCGCAGCGCAGAAAATAGCCTTCGATGTCACCATGGGCTTGCAGGAAATCCACGGCGGCGCCGGTTTCCACGCCCTTGCCGGCATAAAACGCCATGGCCTCCGCGCCCTTCAACCACTCGCGTCTTTGAAAATCCGCGAACGCGGCGGGGGCGGGAGAAAAGCTGTTGCCCTCGTACCAGAATCGTAGAACGGCGATTTTTTTCATCAATAGCCGCGCCTAATAACCGTTATCTATATCAACCTGCTCGGCCAGGCGCTGGCCGTTGCGGGCCCGGCGCACCTGCTCGGCCAGGACCAAGGCGGCGGTATCGGGCGCCGACAGGGCGGCGATATGCGGTGTCACGCGCACCTTTGGGTGCTGCCAAAGGGGGCTGTCGCCAGGTAGCGGTTCTGTAACGAACGCATCCAGGGTGGCAGCGCCCAGACGGCCACTGTCCAGGGCCGCGATCAGGTCGCCCTCGACCACAATTTCGCCGCGCGAACAATTAATCAAATAGCTGCCCGCCGGCATGGCGTCGAACGCCGCCCTGTCCATCAGGCCATCGGTCTGCTCGGTCAGGGGCAGCAATAACACCGTTATGCTGGCCTGCGCCAACATAGCCGCCAGGCGCTCGGCTCCATGGCTGCATTGTACGCCGTCGATGTTTTTGGCGGCTCGGCTCCAACCCAGCAGATTGAAGCCCAGAGCGCCCAGGCGCTTGGCACAACGCTGGCCCATCTGTCCCAGACCCAACAGGGCAACCGTGCGGTCCCTGGCATCGGTGGTGGGATGGCGCTGCCAAAATTTCCGGGCCTGCTGCCTATCATAGCGGTCAAGGCCCAGATGATGATGCAATACCGTGGCGCAGACATATTCCGCCATGCGGTCGGCCATCAGGGGATCAACTAGGCGGGCAATGGGGATATTGCGCGGAAGATCGGGATCGGCGATCAGGGCGTCGACACCGGCGCCCAGGGAAGATATCGCTAATAGTTTTGGAAAGCCCGCCAGGGCGCCCGACGGAATGCGCCAGACCATGGCAAAGTCGATCTCGTCGGGATCGCCCACGTCAGGCCAGATGCGAAATTCGTCTTTGGGCAATGCCGCCTGCAACGCGGCCAGCCACTGGTCCGCATTGTCCCAGGGGCAGTGAAAAAGAATTGCCAAGGAATAGCCCTCGTTTCGTCCTATCGTTCTATAATAGAATGCACACAATTCCGATACCAAGCCAGCAGACAATCGCAGGAGCAAATATGTCACGCTTGATCACCGTCGCCTCCGCCCAGTTGGGTCCCATCGAGCGGGAGGAAAGCAAGGACAGCGTCGTCAAACGCATGACCGATATGATGCGCCATGCCCATGACCGCGGCGCCCGCCTTGTGGTCTTTCCGGAAATGGCCCTGACCACGTTTTTCCCGCGCTGGCATATCGAGGATGAGGCGGAACTGGACGCCTTTTACGAGACCGAGATGCCTTCGGCCCAAACCCAGCCGCTGTTCGACCTGGCCAAGGAACTGGGCGTCGGCTTTTATCTTGGCTATTCCGAGATGTTTTTTGACGATGACGGCAAGAAACGCCGCTTCAACACCGCCATCCTGGTCAACCAGCAGGCCGAGATCGTCGGCAAGTACCGCAAGGTACATCTGCCGGGTCATGCCACGTACGAACCGGAACGGCCCTGGCAGCATCTGGAAAAAGGCTATTTCGAGGTTGGCGACCTGGGCTTTCCGGTCTTTCGCACCATGGGCGGGGTGATGGGCATGTGCCTGTGCAACGACCGCCGCTGGCCGGAAACCTGGCGGGTCATGGGCATGCAGGATGTGGACCTCGTGATGCTGGGCTACAACACGCCGGTCTATAACTCAGTGGCGTCTGAAAGTCCGCATCTACGCATGTTCCACAATCATATCTCCATGCAGGCCGGCGCCTATCAGAACGGCACCTGGGCCGTGGGCACCGCCAAGGCAGGCATGGAGGGCGGCGTCGATATGATGGCCGGTTCCTGCATCATCGCGCCGACGGGAGAGATCGTGGCGCTCGCCACCACGGCGGAGGACGAGGTCATCGTGGCCGAATGCGACCTGGACCGGGGCCGCTATATCCGCGACACCGTATTCAATTTCGCGCAACATCGGCGGATCGAAAACTATGGCCTGATCACCGAACGAAACGAGGCCATCACGCCACCGGAGTGAGGACACATGTCGGAACGTATCGTCGTTATCAATCCCAACTCGTCCGTCGATGTCACGGCGGGCATTGATAAGGCCATGGCGCCGCTGCGCTTCGCCGATGGCCCGGCGATTGAGTGCCTGACCCTCGCCGAAGGCCCACCGGGTATCGAAACCCAACGCCATGTGGACGGCGTGGTCGGACCGCTGTGCCAAATGATCGAGCGCGAGGATAACAGCGCGGCGGGCGCCGATGCCTTCGTCGTGGCCTGTTTCTCCGATCCCGGCCTGCACTCGGCACGGGAGACGACGTCCCGGCCCGTGATGGGCATCTCCGAAAGCGGCATAACCACCGCTCTGACCCTGGGCGAACGCTTCGGCATCATCGCCATATTGCCCGCCGGCGTAGCGCGCCACAAACGCTATATCCGGCAAATGGGCCTGGAAGGCCGCCTGGCGGGCGACCGCCCCATCGGCATCGGCGTCACGGGCCTGGGGGCCGAGGACGAGGTCGAGGGCCGCATGACGGCGGTAGGCCAGCAGTTGATCGAGGAAGACGGCGCCGATGTCCTGATCATGGGTTGCGCCGGCATGGCGCGTTATCGCGGACGCTTGGAAGATACTCTGGGCGTGCCCGTGATCGACCCCAGCCAGGCCGCAGTGGCACAGGCTATCGCCGCCGTGCGCCTGGGTTACCGCAACAACAAAACCAACATTTAGATCAGCACCAAACCAACCGCCATACCAACATATTAGTGGAGCAACCCCATGCAACTCATCGGCCGCAACATGTCGCCTTTCGTGCGCCGCACCTCGATCGTTTTGAAGCTTTTGGGCCTGGATTACGAGCAGGTCGAGCTGTCCACCGCCGACGACACGGACAAGATCGCCAAGATCAACCCGGTTATCCGGGTGCCGTCCATGGTCCTGGATGACGGCGAAACCCTGGTCGACAGTAACGCCATCATCGATCACCTGTTGGAGGTCGGCGATCCCGAGCATCGCCTCCTCCCCGCCAGTGGGGCCGAGCGGCGCGCGGTCCTGCGCCTGGCCGCGATTGGCCACGGGGTCATGGAGAAGGGCGTTTCCTCATCTTACGAACGCAACCGCCGGCCCAAGGACAAGGTCTTCGACGGCTGGGTCAAGCAGGTCGAGGGCCAGGTGGAGAGCGGCCTGGCGGCCCTGAACGAGGCAGCCTCGAATGGTGACTACCTTTGTGGCGACCACTTGACCCTGGCCGACGTCAACGCCGTCGTGGCCCACGACTTCGTCAGCATGGCCGAGCCTTATCTTATGAAGAACGATCCCTACCCGGCGCTTAGCGCCCTGGCCAAGCGTTGCGGCGAACAGGCCGTCTTCGCCGATACGGTGTTCAAGCCAGGCTAGCAAGCCAAGGCAATGTCGAAGGAGTTTGTGGCGTGAAATTTGGTGTGTTGCAGTTCTTTAGTTGGCCGGGCCGGCGGGTGCCCCTGGCCACGGTGTACGAACGGGCCTTTCAGCGCATGGAGATCATGGACAAGACCGGTTACGACGCGGTCTGGTTGGCCGAGCATCATTTCTCCACCTACAGCGTCTGCCCTTCGGTACACCTCATGGGCACCCATATCGCGGCGCGCACCGAAAATTTGCGCGTTGGGACCGCCGTGTCGCTGGCCTCGTTCTATCATCCCCTGCGCCTGGCCGAAGAAGTGGCGCTGTTGGACAATATCTCGGGCGGGCGGGTGAACTGGGGCGCGGGGCGCGGCTTTGATGCCACCGAGCACAAGATTTTTGGCGTCGAACCCAAGGAAAGCTACCCCCGCTTTCGCGAGGCGGTGGACATTGTTCTCAAGGCCTGGGGCGATGACAAGCTCAACCATCAGGGTGAATTCTGGCAGTTTGAAGATGTCGAGGTGCTGCCGAAGCCATTGCAGGACCCAATCCCGGTCTGGCTTGCCGCGACCTCGTTGGAAGCTTTGGAATGGACGGCCCAGCGCGGCCATTCCATCATGATGGATCCTCATGCCACGCATCCGGAAATCGCCAAAAAGCGGACCTTTTATAAGGAGGCGCTGGAGGGTGCTGGTTATTCCATGGCGGGGCGCGACATTCCCATGGCCCGGACCCTGGCCATGGGCGCCACCCAAAAAGAGGCCGAGGACGTGGGCCGGGCCGGGGCCGAGTTCATGTTCGGCAGCTATCTGCGCAAGAAGGAGAACATCCGTTCCACCGCCGCCGGCGCACAAAAAACCGTACAGGTCGAGGCGCTGGACCAGTCCCTGCGCGACAATGACGACCCAGTGGCGCGCTATATCAACGAGATCGCTATCTGCGGCACGCCTGAGAAGGTCATCGCCGACATCGAAGAAATGCAGGAAACCCTGCCGCTGGAATATCTGATGATCGCACCGTTGAGCCACGCCTCGTTCGTCATGTTCACGGAAAAAGTTCTACCGCATTTTTTATAGACCGGAATCCACTCGTCATGAACAGTCCAAACCAAGATGATCCCTCCGTTTTGCTCCTGGGCACCGGCGGCCCTTGGGTCAGCGCGGACCGTTTCGGACCCAGTACGCTGATCCGCCATGGCGATGAGCGGCTGTTGTTCGATACCGGGCGCGGCGTCGGCATCCGCTTGGTCGAGGCCGGCGAGGAACCGGCCCAAATCAACCCGGTCTTCATCACCCATCATCATCTCGACCATATCTCTGATCTGGCCGATGTGATGATCACCACCTGGTTGCGCGGCCGCACGGCGGATCTAAAGATCTATGGCCCGCCGGGAACGGAGGAGATCGTCGATACCCTGGTCAACAAGGTCTATGCCAAGGATATCGAATGGCGCTCGGTGGGGGAGCCGGCCTTTGGCGGCTGGAAACCTGTGCAGGCGACAGACATCGTGCCGGGCGACATTGTTGAAACGCCGAACTGGCGGGTCAGCTGTGCCTATGCTGTGCACGGCCACGGCTTGAATTTCAGCAAGGAATTCAAGAACAACTGGAAATGCCTCAGCTACCGCTTTGAAGCGGCGGACAAGGTCATCACCGTCAGCGGCGATACTGTGGATTGCGCCGGCCTGCGCAACATGGCCCAGGGCGCCGATATCCTGGTGCAGTGCTGTTTTGCCTCCAGTGCCGAGACGCGGGGCAATGCGCATCTCAGCGACGTGGCCACCTTTACCCTGGCCGATGCGGCACAGGCCGCCACGGTCGCCAAGGAATGCGGCGTGGGGCATTTGGTATTGACCCATCTGCGGCCAAAATCAGAAGCGGATCTAGCGGCCTTGGAAGCCGAAGTGCGCGAGACCTATGACGGCCCGTTGACCATTGGCCGCGACATGACCGCCGTATCGCTGCCGGCAAAATAGGCCGTACAAACTGATCAGCATTCAGCTGGAATGGTGCATGTCGTCCACTTCGCCCAGACGCCAGTCCAGAAGATAACTGGTGTCCGGCATCGGGCGGTCGGCCTCTCCCTTTAAAGGGACCACCGAACTCAAGATGACATTGATGCTATCGTCGGTCTCGCCCATAGGCATAAGCAACACTTCTACCATGGCCCAGTCCCGGTCCGGAAACAGGGCATGTTGACGGACCGCAACGGGTTCGCACCGTTCGACGCAGGATCTAAAGGTCCACAGCAGCTTTTCTGTTTTGTCTCCGTATAGCTCTTCATCAAGCCATCGACCGGTGGCATCCCGGCCGCTCATCGCCGTTATCGCTGTACCGATCAAACGATAACGGAACCGCAGAGGCTCATAAAAGACATCCGTGAGGGCGATTTGCGGCAACAACCCGGGTATTTTGATCGGATCAAAATCATTGCGCGAAGGCATTTGCCGCCCATCCCGTAGCGCCAGCCAAACGTCGCGTAGCTGACGCAAGCTGGAGGATGCCAATGGTTCCCGCAAAGATATTCTGTTCATTGGACCCTACGCAGTTCATCCGCAGTCGCAATATTGCCGTTATTATGCACGATGAATCTAGTATGCGGTAGACAACAGTGGAGATCATTTTTACGTCACCTCAAGGAGTAGATCGAGGCCAATGCCTGAATTGCCTGGGCGTTGGAGGGGGGTGTTGCTGTTTCAGTTGGCGGAGGCTGTATTCATTCAATCCAGAAAATGGTCTAGCCGCCAAGAACGAAGCCGTACTGTCCGAAAGATGGCGTTTGACTCGCGACTTTCGTACTTGTTTGTATTTACCTGGAAGGAAAAACCATCATGGATTTGGATTTATCGGGGAAATTGGCCCTGGTGACCGGCTCGACACGGGGCATAGGCCTGGCGACGGCCAAGGAACTTGCCGGCATGGGAGCCGAGGTCATCGTCAACGGCCGCACCCAGGGCGCGGTCGACAAGGCGATGGCCGAGATTGAAAAGACGGCCGCGGGGGCGGATTTGCACGGCGTGGCGGCGGACATTTCCCATGCGGAAGGTTGCGCCACGGTGACCTCCGCTTTTCCACAGGTCGATATTCTGGTCAACAATACCGGCGTCTACGGGCCCAAGCCGTTCTTTGAGATTGAGGACGAGGACTGGCAGTCGATCTTCGACATCAATGTCATGAGCGGCGTGCGCCTGACCCGGCATTATCTGAAGGGCATGCTAGCGGAAAGAGAAAGCGGCGGCGAGGACTGGGGCCGTGTCATCTTCGTCTCCTCGGAAGCCTCCACCGTGGTACCGAAGGAAATGGTCCACTATGGTTTTTCCAAGGGCGCCCAGCAGATCATCGCGCGCGGCGCGGCGGAAACCACCAAGGGCACCAATATCACGGTGAATTCGGTGTTGCCGGGACCAACCTGGGTCGAGGCCACGCCGGCCAGCCTGGCGGAGCGGGCCCGCCTGCTGGACACCACGGTGGAGGATGCCATGGCCCGCGCCTTCACCGAGCGGCGCCCGACCTCCCTGATCCAGCGTTACGCCACGGCTGAAGAGGTCGCCAATCTGATCTGCTATCTCTGCTCCAAAGCAGCCTCGGCAACCAACGGCGCCGCCCTGCGAGTCGATGGCGGCATTGTCGGCAATCCCTTCTGAAGGCTGAACCGTTCGGCGCAAACACCTAACCGGTCCGTGCATAACAATCTTCAAAACGCCAAGATACGTATCTTCGTCTTTGCCACGCTTGACCCGACAAACCGTGCCGGCCCTGGCCTCGTGCTTTTGATATGCCTAAGCCGCCAACGGGATCCGTTGGTAGTCGTTTTCGCACGGCGGGCCGTCGCAGGCGTACATGACCCGGTCGTTCAGGCTTAGGATTACCGAGGCGACGGTCAGCTTTTTGTTGCCCTCGGGCTCGTCATCGCCTTCGTGGCGGCAGATCGCGTAAGGATGGCCGAAGTGATCGGTGAACAGACGCTTGGCCAGGTTCACATCGACGGGACCGTTGCGCTGTTCCAGCAGGCGGCGCAGGCGCTGGCTGCGGTACAGCGTTGATGGCCCGCCCAGCTCCAATACCGAGTTGATGCCATTCCAGACCTCGAAATGATTGGCGTGGGTCAGGATGCCGTCGGTGGGCAGAATATGGTTGGCCTTTTGCGGCGCGGCTTCCAAATCGATGGCCTCGCCGTCCGCATGGCCGATCAGGAAATTGGCGGAAGTATTTCGCTCCGAGGACAGCACGGCTTTTAGCGCCTGGTTCATGTTCTGGGAATTCATGATATCGCGCACCCGCATGTGGAACGGCCGTTGTTGCAGGTTTTTGCCGTCCTGGTCCGAGATCAGGCCGTTGACGCAGAGGCCAAGGCCGCTTTCGTTCAGGCCGATCATGCCGCCGACGATGCCGGCCTGGGTCAGGCAGATGAAGTTCGGACGCTCGGGCCGGTCCACCCGCATCACGAAACAGCGCCCCCGAATATCCGCCAACCAGTCCCAATTCTGTCCCAACAAAGTACCGCCGTCGTGGGTGACTTCGGGCAGGGCGGCAAAGGCGGTGCAGCCGTCCATCTGGTCTTCGGCCGTCAAGCCAGCCTGGGTCTCGCTCATAGACGAGAGATAGGTCAGCTCGTAACGGGCATTCAGCACCGCGATCTGTTCCAGGGGCAGCGCCGCACCCTCCGCCACGCCAGTCATCTCGGCGAAGTATTCCGCATCGAACGCCTTGATGCGCCGGGCCCAATCGTGGCCGCCCTGCAGCACCGCGTCCCGCTTGTTGCCGGCAAGTTCGAAACGGCTCAAATAGGTTTCGATATTCTCGCGGATTTCAGTGGGGAAATGGCGGCCATGTACCAGCCCGCGTTGGTGCGGGTCGGCGCCAAGGTTGAGAATTTCCATTTCGGGCATTCGCTAACTCCTGCTGCTATTTCTCTAGCCTATACCAAATTATGGCAAAGGTCATTGATGCGGATAACGCAGATCGGTAATCAGGGTTAATCGTCCTCTACGCTTCGTCCTCCGGCCAGACTTCCGCCAGGACGCGAAAGGCAGAGGCAGCGACGGGCCAGCCGGCATAGTGCGCGGCATGCGTGATCATACCTTCGATGCGTTCGCGAGGCAGGCCGAAATTTCTGGCGGCCCGGAAATGGATATGCTGCTCGGCCTCGCGGTTAAGGGCAACCAGAATGGTGCAGGTGACCAGGGAGCGTTCCTCGATGCTCAATTCCTCGCCCTGCCAGACGTCGCCGAACAGATGTTCCAGGTTGTAATCGACGAATTTCTTCGGCACCCGAGGGCCCGGCGGGGTGCCCTCCAGGATGGCCCGGGCCATGGCCTTGCCCTTCTCTCGTTTTTCAGCATCACTCATTTGTTTTCCTCCTTCATGGTCACGCTCAACGGTAGTTCTCGTAGACCCAACAATCGGTTGTTGGGCACCCATCGCGCGGGTCCCGCCAGCTCGAAGTCTTCAATACGGCGCAGCATTTCCTCGATCGCGATCCTGATTTCCAACCGCGCCAGCCCGGCGCCCAGGCAAACATGGGTGCCAAAGCCAAAGCCCACGTGGCGGTTGGGCCGGCGGCTGATGTCAAAGCGGAAAGGTTCGTCGAACACCAAGCCGTCTCGGTTGGCCGACATCTCCCAAATCGTTACCTTGTCGCCCCGTTTCAGGGCCTGGCCGGCAAGCTCGGTATCCCGGGTGACCGTGCGGCGTTTGTAGATCGACGGCGTCATCCAACGGACAAACTCCTCCACCGCGCTTTTCACCAAGTCCGGATCATCGCGCAGAGCTTGTAGCTGTTCGGGATGCTCGATCAAGGCGCGCAAGCCGCCGCCGATAGCGCTGCGGGTGGTCTCGGCGCCGGCGGGAAACAGCAGCACAAAGAAATTTGTCAACTCCTCGTCCGTCAGACCCCGGCCGCCCGTATCACCAAGATGGGCGCCGTCAAGGCGGGCCCGCACGATGGTCGAGAGGATATCGTCACGGGGGTTCCGCCGTTTCTCGGCAATGATACCGCGGGCGTAGTCCAGGATTTGGACGAAGTATTCCTTGGCCAAGACATTCTGCGACTCTGCTTCAAGGCCATTGTCGATTAGTTCACAGAGCTGAACCCGGTCTTCCTGGGGTACGCCAAGGACGATGCAGATGGCCTGCAACGGCAGCTCGCGGGAAAAATGCGCGACGAAATCAAAAGGCCGGCCAATGGGAAAATCATCGATCAACAGATTGGCCCGGCGGCGCAGCTCGTCCTCCAACCGGCCCACGGCTTGAGTGGTGAAGCCCTTATTGACCAGGCTACGCAAAACCCGATGATGGGGATCGTCGGTATAGTTCAGGACCTTGCCGGCGGCGCGTTCGTCCTTCAGGGTGGTGCCGCCGCCCTGGCGATCACCCCCCGTATCAGAGGAATAGATCTCGGCGTTGCGCAAGACCTCCATGGCATGGTCATAACGGCTGACGACCCAGAAACCCTCGCCATCGGGCGTGATGGGCGTCGGGGCATGCCAATGCACCGGATCATTTTCCCTAAGCCAGGTAAAGAAAGGGTGCGGGAAGCCGTGCTTGAAGCTTAAGTCATCAGATAGATCAACAGCTTCGAAATCCGGTGCGCCATCCGCCGCAAATATCATGACGCCCTACTTTTTCCAGCCGCTGGAAAGACCGGCCATCAGACCGCCATCGACAATGATATGTTGGCCGTTCAGCCAGCCAATATGACCTTCCGCCAGCTGCACCAGGGCCTCGCCAATATCACCGGGCTGGGCCGAACGGCCTACCATGTCGATCATGGTCTGCATGGTCTCTGCGCCAACCTCGGTGGTGAAATCTGGCAGGATCGGCGTATCGACGGGTCCCGGCCCTACGTCGTTGACCCGAATGCCCCGGTCCAGACCGCGACCGGCCAGAACCATGGTGTAGACCACCACGGCTTCCTTGGAAAAGGTATAGGCATCGGTGCCGACCGCATCGGCATTGGCGCGCCACCAGGCCTGGCCTTCCGCGAAGGTCTTGGTGGCCAGGGCCTCGCCCAATTGGCCACGCCGCTTGCGCCAGTTGTTGCCGGCGATGGAGGAAACGCTGACCACGGTGCCGTTGTCGGCGATACGGTCCCAGATTTTCTCGGTCAAATAACGCAGACCCAGAAAATTGACGGCAAAGGTCAAATCGCTGCCCACGGTGCCCGGCACCCCGGCCACGTTCAACAGGGAGGATAAGGCGCTGGGCAATTCCGCCACCGCCGCATCGATGCTGGCGGTATCATTCAAATCGCAATGATGATGCGTAACGCGGTCATTGCTGGATGGCTTGATATCCAGCGAGATTACTTCGTGGCCAAGCTCCAACAACTGCTTGGCGGTGGCCTCGCCCACGCCCGAGGCGCCCCCCGTCAAAAGGACTGGATGTTCAAATGCCATGGAATTTTCCCTTATGTGCTGATCAGCTTGATTTGGCACAAGACTAGAGCATTGGGAAAAAATGATCCAGAATAGCCCCGAAGTGTCAGTGGAGGTGATTATGGAATTCGGCATCTGCATGTTCGCGACGGACTATTCCATGCAGGCAGCGGACTTGGCCGTGGCTGTGGAGGAACGCGGCCTGGATGCGCTCTTTGTACCCGACCACACCCATATTCCCGCCAACAGCGACACCCAGTTCACCCTGGGCGGCGATCTGCCGCCTGATTATTCCCACAACGTGGATATGTTCCTGACCCTGGCGGCGGCGGCGGCGGTGACCAAGCGCATCCGCCTGGGCACCGGCATCTGCCTGGTCACCGAACGGGACCCGATCATCACCGCCAAGGAAGTTGCCAGCCTGGATCATATCTCGGGTGGGCGGGTTGATTTCGGCATCGGCTGGGGTTGGAACCGGGAGGAGCTGGAAAATCACGGCGTCGCCTGGGAACGGCGATGGAAAGTGGCGCGGGAACGGATCGAAGCGATGAAGGCGATCTGGACCCAGGATGAGGCCACCTATCACGGAGAATTCGTGAACTTCGAACGGATACAATCCTGGCCCAAACCGGTGCAAAAGCCTTATCCGCCGATCTTCATTGGCGGCGACGCGGCGGGCACCTTCAAGCGCCTGCAGCGTTATGGCGACGGCTGGATTCCCATGCTAGCGACGGTGGGCAGTAAATTTGACCTCAAGGATGCGCGCATGGCTGAGATTGCGGCGTTGGCCAAGGATGCCGGCCGCGCCCCTTATCCCATCACCACGTTCGGCACGCCGCGTGATCCGGCGGCGATTGAAAAGCTGGCGAAATCCGGCGTCACCCGCTGTATTTTTGGCATCAAGGCGGCACCCGGCGATGACGTTTTGATGCGCCTGGATAAGATCACACGTCTAGTTGAAACGGTACGAGGGTAAAGCAAATGGCACGTATGCAGGATCGAATAGTCGTGGTAACCGGCGCGGCGAACGGCCTGGGCCGGGCCACCGCCATACGTCTGGCGCAGGAAGGCGCCAGCCTGGTGATAGGCGATATCGAGGCCGAGGCGCTGGCCAGCACCGCCGCGGAAATTACCGCCCTCGACCGCCCCGTTCATACGTTGGTTGGCGATTTGACCGAGCCCGAGGCGGCGGAACGCCTGATCGAAACGGCGATCTCGCAACACGGCCAAATCGATGGCCTGGTCAACAACATGGGCGGCTCGCGCAACGCCAAGATTTGGGAGATGTCGATCGAGGATTGGGATTACACCCTGCGCCTCAATCTGCGCGGCACCTTTCTCTGTACCCGTTTTGCCGCACCCCACATGATGGCGCGGAAAAGCGGCGGCATCGTTTGCCTCTCTTCAGGTTCCCGGGAAGGCACGCCCTGGACGGCGTTGAGTACCGGAGGTGCGGCTTATTCCGTTTCCAAGGCCGGTGTGCATGGCTTCATCCGCGATGTCGCCATAGAGCTCGCCGAATATAATATCCGGGTTAATGCCGTCGCGCCGGGCCCCATCGATACCGAGCGGGTCGGCCCCCTGCTGCGCAACCTGGAAGACAATATGACACTTGGCCCCATGACCTTGACGCCCATGGGCCGCCTGGGCCTGCCGGAGGAGATTGCCAATGCGATTCTATTCCTGCTCAGTGACGAAGCATCCTATATCACCGGCCACACAATGGCGGTGACTGGTGGCAGATAGGCGGGCGGCAAATAGGCGCGCGCTCAGTCGCCAAAGGCCGGCATCACGCCTTCGCCGAAGCGGCGCATTGAGGTCAGATTCTGTTCCTGGCTCATGTCGCCGAAGCCGGTTTGGCAAAGCAGATGCTGCACGCCGACGTCCCGCAGCTCGGCTACCTGTTCGCGCACTCGTTCGGGGGTGCCGAACAGACAACCGGTTTCCATCACGTAGGGCAAGGCCTCGGTATCGCTGACGGCCGGGTCGGTCCAGGGGTTCAACATCATGGGGTCAATGACGAAGTCCTTGGGATTGTGGGCCTCGCGCACATGGATCATGTGGTGGCGGGTATCCAGGATCAGCTGGGATAACTCATCCTCGGCCTGGGCATCGCTCTCGGCTACATAGACGTTACGCCACAGGGCGATTTGCGCCATCAAGCGCTTGCACGTCGCCTCGTCATGGCCACCTTCGGCCAGGCCGGCTTCGTAGGTAGCCCAGCGTTCCTTGATCTTTTCCACGCCCAGGCGCGCGGTCAGGATGGGAATACCCAGACGGCCGCACTCGGTGAAGGACGCGGGCGAGATGACGCTGCGCCACAAGGGTGGGCCCGGCTGCTGCACAGGGCGGGGGCGCAGGCTGGGTATTTCGAATTGTTGGAACTTGCCGTCGTAACGCAGCGGCGTTTCGCTCCAGGCCGCCGCCCAGGCCTGCTGCAGAATATCAACCGCCTCTTCCATGCGTTCCCGGCTGTCGTCGCTGCGCAGGCCATGGCCAACGAATTCATATTCGTTATAGACCGTGCCCTTGCCGACCCCCACATCGACCCGGCCCTTGGAAAGATTGTCCAACAGGGCCAGTTGGGTGGCCAAGCGGACAGGATGGTGAAACGGCATCTGCACCACGGCGAAACCAAGACGGATGCGTTCCGTGCGCATGGCCAGGGCGGCTGCGAACAACACCGCGTCGTTGTAAACACTTTCGCCGGTAAAATAATGCTCGGTCAACCAGACGTCGGAAAAGCCGAGCTCTTCGGCATAACAGACCTGTTCGATCTGTTGTTCGATGCGGGCGGCGTCTTCGTCCGCCGAAGGGGACAGCGCCAGAGTCAACCAGCCAAACTGCATTAGATACCTCCTACAATCATAAACCCTAGATGATCGCCTTGCGGACCTTGGCGCTGACCACCTCGCTCGCAACCACCGAAAACAGGATGGCGATCAGGATTAAGGTTACCTGGGGCCAAGCCAGAATATTCAGGGAACCCTGCAATTGCAGGCCAATACCCCCTGCCCCGACCAGACCCAGCACCGTGGATTCCCGGATATTGATGTCCCAACGAAAGACCGTGATCCCGGCGAAGGCCGGCATGATCTGCGGCACGATACCATAGGCGATAATCTGGGCCCGGCTGGCGCCCGTGGCCGCGATGGCCTCCACCTGATCCTCGTCAATCTCTTCGATCGCTTCGTACAACAGCTTGGCCACGAACCCGATGGAGCGCAGAGAGATCGCGATGACGCCCGCGAACAACCCCGGCCCCACGATAGAGACCAGCAGCAAGGCCCAGATCAGCGAATTAATGGAGCGCGAGGAAACAATGATCAATAACGCCAGGGGCCGTACAAACCTGGTGCTGGGGGTTGTGTTGCGCGCCGCCAAAAATGCGACCGGCACCGCCATCACGATAGAAAACATGGTTCCCAGGGTGGCGATATTGATCGTATCCCATAGGGGCAGCCACAGTTGGTCAATATAGGACCAGCGCGGGGGAAACATTCGCGAGCCGATATCTCCCGCGATCCGGGGCGCATCGAAAACGAAGAACCACGTTGTTTTTTCAGAAATGATGCTCCAGCAGAACATGAACAGGGCCACGCCACAGAGCCAGGCAAACCAGATGGCCAGCTGTTTTGCCGGCTCCCGACGGCGCCAGACCTGGATCTCGCCCGTACGTACAACAGGCATCACTGCACCCTGGCCCGGATAATGCCCGAGGCATATTCCGTCGCCATGACAATGGCGATAATAGTGATCAGTATGGCCGCCGTGGTGTCGAATTCATAACGGTCGAACGAGGTATTCAAGGTTGCGCCGATACCCCCCGCCCCGACCAGGCCGACCACGGCGGATTCGCGGAAATTGATATCCAGGCGATACATGGACAGGCCGATCAGCCGCGGCATCACCTGGGGCTGGACCGCATAGTTCATCAGTTGCAGCCAGCTGGAACCCGTGGCGCGCACGGCCTCCAACTGTTCGGCGCGGGAATCTTCGATATCCTCCGCCAGCAGTTTGGCCAAAAATCCGATGGTGGCGAAGGATAATGTGACCACACCGGCAAACGGCCCGAAGCCAAAGATCGCCACGAACAGAATGGCGACGATAATCTCCTGAAAGCTGCGCGAGACGGCAATGATACCACGACAGAATAGATAGACTGGCAAAGGTGCAATATTGCGCGCGGCGCCCAACCCAATAGGCACCGAAATCAGAATGCCGATGACGGTGGAGGTTACGGTCATCACCAGGCTTTCGATGATGCCTTCCTTGATATCGGCCCAGCGGGAGACGAAATCCGGTTGCATAAAGCCAAGGACAAAGGCCCAGCCCCTATCCAGCCCCTCCCAGACCCGAAGCCAGTTGACTTCGAGCGAGCCAAAGGCGGCGGCCAGATAAAGCGCGGCGCCGATGCCGAGCAGCCAACGCAACAGGGGTGATTTGATCAGCGGCGGACGCTTCCAGCGCTTTGATCCACCCAACTGCGCGGCCAAACTCATGACGGCTCAGGTCAGCCCAGCCAGACGGTCGCGGTCGGCCTCTGGCATATGACCGCTGGTTGCCGGCGCCACATCGGCTTCTTCTTCATCGGCTTCTTCGTCAACCTCGCGGATTGTCGCGGACCAATCCTCTTCACCATATATCTCGGTCAAGGTCTCGGCAGTCATGCTATCGGGCGGGCCATCGAAAACAATCTCCCCGACCCGCAAGCCGACGATCCGGCGCACGAACATCTGCGCCAGGGCGACATCGTGAATATTGATAATCGCGGCCAGGCCGCGTTCCTCGCACAATTCGCAAATCAGCCGCATGATCTGGCGCGAGGTCTTGGGATCCAGGCTGGCCGTGGGTTCGTCCACCAACAGGATGGCCGGGTCCTGGATCAGGGCGCGGGCGATGCCGACCCGCTGACGCTGCCCGCCCGACAACTCGTCGGCGCGTTTGTCCACCATCTCGGATAGACCGACGCGGTCAAGCAGGCGAAACGCCTCGTCGATGGAAGTCTGGGGAAACTTGCGGAAATAGCTACGCCAGAAACCCACATAACCAAGACGGCCCGACAGCACGTTCTCCATCACCGTCAGGCGCTCCACCAGAGCGTATTCCTGAAAAATCATGCCCATGCGGCGGCGCTGGACGCGCAAGGCGGACGCGCCCAGTTTCGTCAATTCCACATCTTCCAGGGTGATCGAACCCTCGGTGGGTTCGACCAACCTGTTGATACAGCGGATCAGAGTGCTTTTGCCCGCACCCGACGGGCCGATCAGGCCGATAACCTGGCCCTTCGGCACCGCCATGGTAACGCCCTTCAACGCCTTATCGCCGGTCGGGTAGGTTTTCACCACCCCATCAAGACGCAGCACGGGCGTGCCTTTCAAACATACCTAAGGTCATTAACGTCTCTACTGGCAGGAGTAGGAAACGCCGTTGGCCTTGTCGATGGTCCGTATCACCGCCCAATGTTCCTTGTAGGTAATGGGGATGAACTTGCCCTCGTTGGATTTCTCGAACTCGATTTTCAACGAGGTCTTGGTGCCATCGTCCTTGATCCACTTGAAGGTCTTGAAGCTCTCGCGCACCTTGGCGGCGAGATCCGGATGCAGGTTGTAAACATGACCGAAACCCGTGGTGGGGAAGGTTTGCGATTTGTAGATGGTGATGACATCCGTGGCCTTGATGACATTACGTTTGATCATGCGCGACTTCACCGAATTGGCGATCGAGGCGGCGTCATAATCCTTGTTGGCGACGCCAAGGATCGAATTGTCGTGCTTGCCGGAGAAGCTGGCTTTGAAATCCCGGTCCTTCATCATGTCGAACTCGGCCTTCAGGATCGCCGATGGCGCCTTGAAGCCGGAATTCGAGGTCGGCGCGGTAAAGGCCAGGGTGCGGCCCTTCAGGTCCGCGACCTTTTTGATGCCGCTGCCAGGATGGGTGATGATCTCCATCTCATAGCCGAAATGACCGTTCAGACTGGCCATGATGGTGAAAGAGACGAAACCGGCACAATTTACCGCCAAAGGGTTGGAGCCGGTGTTGAAGCCGGCGACATGCAGCCGGCCCGAACGCATGGCTTCGATCTGTGCCGCATTGGATTGCACGGGGAAGAACACCACTTTCTTGCCGGTGGTCTTTTCCATGTGCGTGATGAAATCCGCCCAAACGCCCTTATACACCGCCGGGTCTTCGACCGGCGTGTAGGCGAAGATCAATGTGGACGGATTGATCCACTTGCTTTTGTCCGTGGGTAGATCCGCGGTCAAATCGCCATCCGCGTCGCAATAGCGTTTATCGAGGTCGCCGCGCGCGCAATCCGCCGCCGCCGTGGGCGCCGCCGCAAAGGTAGCCAACATCAAGGCGCCCAATGCGCCGGTAAGCCATGCCAGGTTGATTTTTGCTGTGAGTTTCATGATGCCCCCTTCAAGGTATCCCTGTGTGTTATCCCACGAATTGGATTTCTTGGGGCCATGTGCTGCTACTGGATACTGGGAACTAAATCATGACCCATTGTAGGGCCAGATGATTGGGTGGAGATGGAGTAGAGTCAAGTTCATACTTGCGCCTCTCCTGGCATTTTCAGGCGGCGCCTCTCTTGGCATTTTCAGGCGGCGCCTCTCTTGGTGTAGAGGTAATACTACAGTCCTGGCGCGGGACCAACTCTATGACACCGCAATGGGTTCCTATCAGCGCAATTTGGCTTTAGTGTTTGGGGCCCACATGCAATGGCTTCAATGAACAAGAAAAATGATCTCAGCGTATAATCTAGGCGCCCTGTTTGATCCCGAATTGGGCGGCGATAATCTGGCTCTGATCGATTGCCGTAACTGGGAGACCCCCCGCGAATACAGCCACCGGGAGCTCGATGATCTGGGCAATGCCTGCGCCCGCGGTCTGTTGCAGCGGGGTTTGGTTCGGGGCGATGCGGTCGGCATTTTATCCGCCAACCGGGCTGAATATCTGATCGCCTATCTGGGCATCCTGCGTGCCGGCATGACCGCCGTGCCCATCAGCTACCGCTTCCCCAATGAATTGATCGACTTCGTGCTGGGGGATAGTTCGGTAAAGCATCTCTTCTGCGACGGCCAACGCCGGAACGCCTTCAACGCCGATTTGCCGGTGACGAATTTTGATAGCGCGGATTACGAAGCGCTGCTTGATCCTGGTCCGTTTGAAGCCGTGCGCCCAGATGACACGGACGTGGCCATGGTGCTCTATACCTCCGGCTCTTCCGGCCGTCCCAAGGGCGTGCCATTGACCCAGAACGGGCATTTGTGGGCCCTGCGCGGGCGTATGGCGAATTGGCCCCTGAACCATCACCGTCTGTTGATCGCCGCGCCGCTATATCACATGAATGCGCTGTGTACCTGTTTGTTCGGCCATGCCGCCTCGACCTCCACCGTGTTGTTGCCGGAGTTTGACTCCCGCCATTACCTGAAAGCCATTGCGCGCTTCAAATGCAGCTGGATCACCTCCGTCCCCACCATGCTGGCCATGGCATTTATGGAGGAGGATCTGGTTAACAGCCTGGATTTATCCTCGGTCTCCATCGTGCGCATGGGTTCGGCCCCGGTCTCACCCAAGCTATGGCAACGAGTGGAGGAGATTTTTCCCGGTGCCAACATCATGAACGGTTACGGCACCACTGAAGCCGGGCCCATGGTATTTGGTGCCACGGGCGGCAAACCCGTTCCGCCCATGTCCGTGGGCCGCAAGGTGGCGGAAGTCGATGTCAAATTGATCGACGAGGACGGCAACGAGGCCGACCAGGGCGTCTGCTGGCAACGCACCCCTGCCAATACCCTGGGCTATCTGAACCTGCCCGATAAATCGGCGGAGGTGATCACGGCGGACGGCTGGTATGATTCGGGCGATGTCTTTCGCCGGGACGCAGAGGGCAATTATTACTTCGTGGGCCGGGACGACGATATGTTCGTCTGCGGTGGTGAGAACATTTACCCCGGTCAGGTGGAAGGCATACTGGTCGGCCACGAAGGCGTGGAACAAAGCTGCGTCGTCCCCGTGCCCGATGATATCAAGGGTGAAAAACCCATCGCCTTTGTGGTCCGCAGTTTCGGTTCGACGGTCACGGAGGACGAGGTTAAGCAACACGCCCTGGCCAATGCGCCGGCGTTTCAACATCCCCGCATGGTGATATTCATGGACGAATTGCCCCTGGCCGGCCCGGGCAAGATCGATCGCAAGGGGCTTGAAGCCCAGGGCCGGGAAATTTGGCAAGCAAAAGAGGCAAAAACGTGAAAGCGGCAGTCATAACTGAACACGGCGGTCCGGGCTCTATCGGGATCGACAATAATTTTCCCGACCCCCAACCGGGCCCCGAAGACGTCATCGTTAAGGTCGGCGCGACATCGCTGAACTATCACGACGTTTTCACCCGCAAGGGTATGCCGGGCATTAAGGTACCCATGCCCTGCATCATGGGTCTGGATTTCAGCGGCGAGATCGTCGAGGTGGGTTCGGGCATCACGGATTGGAAGGTTGGCGACCGGGTGATGATTGACCCCGTGGATCGCGTGGGCCCCGGCGGCTTGATCGGCGAGATGTGGCACGGCGGCCTGGCGGAATTCTGCAAGGTGCCCAGCCATCATCTGGTGCATCTGCCCGACAATGTATCGTATGAAGCAGCCTCGTGCCTGCCCGTGGCATATGGCACGGCTTTGCGGATGATGTACACAATCGGCGATGTGCAAAAGGGCGACAAGGTTTTGATCCTGGGCGCCTCGGGCGGGGTTGGCACCTGTGCGGTGCAGTTGGCCAAACGGGTCGGCTGTGAAGTCATTGCCTGCGCCTCGAACCAGGACAAGCTGGACCGTCTGGCGGGCATCGGCGCCGATCATCTGATCAACTATATCGAAGAAGACTTCATGAAGGCGGTCTGGACCAAGTTCGGCAAACCGCATCGCCGCCGCTACGACGACGGCGTCGACGTGGTGGTTAATTTCACCGGCGGCGATACCTGGGTGCCAGGCCTGCGGGTCCTGCATCGCGGCGGCAAGGTACTGACCTGCGGCGCCACCGCCGGCTATGATCCAGCGGAGGATCTGCGTTTCATCTGGTCCTACGAGCTGAAGGTGCTGGGCGCCAACGGCTGGATGCGGGAAGATCTGACCACCCTGTTGGATTTGCTCAGCGACGGCTCGTTAAAACCGGTCATTGATAAGACTCTGCCATTGGAAGAGGTCAACGAGGCCTTCCGCATGCTGGAAGACCGGGTGGTCTTCGGCAAAGTCGTGCTGACGATCTGAGGGACCGGGATCATGAGCGAAAAGCCAAAGTTTTTGAGTGCCGAAGAGATCCAGGGCTTCTTCGACCGCTCACCGTTCATCTCCAGCCTGAAGCTGGAGGTTCTGTCGTCCGACCCCAAGGCTCAGGAAGTAACGGTCAAGATGCCCATGCAGCCTTCCATGGAACGGCGTGCCGGGACCAAACAGTTTCACGGCGGGCCGATTGCCTCGTTCGTGGATGTGGTGGGCGATTTCGCCATTGGCATGATGGTGGGCGGCGGTGTGCCGACCATCAATATTCGCATCGACTATCTAAAGCCAGCGGTGGGTGATGCCCTGGTGGCGGTGGCGCGGGTGCGCCGGCACGGGCGTTCCGTGGCCGTGGTCGATATCGATGTACTGAACGAACAAGATTCGCTGGTGGCCATGGGGCGGGGCACTTATTCGCCGCAAACCGGATAGCGACTTAGAAAACAAAGGTTGGGAGATAAGGCTATGACGGAGCGGGCGCGGTTGGACCACACGGTCATCAATGTGCAATTCGAGATGGACAAGGCTCAGGGCCAGTTTGGCGAACTGGGATTTTTCCTCACGGATCGCGGTTATCATACCTTGGGGTCGATCAATCACTTGATGATGTTCGGCACCGATTATCTGGAACTGCTGGGCCTGCCGCCCGGGGCGGAAAATCCCCGCAAGGATATTGCCGAGGCCCCGGTAGGCATCAACGGTCTGGTCTTTAAGACCACGGACGCTGACGCTACCTTTGCCCATATGCAGGCGCTGGGTATCGCGGGCGATCCACCGAAATCGTTCAGCCGTCCGGTAAAATTACCCGAGGGCGAAAAAGACGCCGCGTTTCGGACCGTGACCGTGCGCCCCGGCGTCTTCCCCGGCGGCCGGGTCTATTTCTGTGAACATCACACCCCGGACCTGGTCTGGCGCCCGGAATGGCAAAGCCACGGCAATGGCATCCAGGCCATACCGGAATTCGTCATTGCCTCCAACGACCACGCGGGGGAGGCCGAGACCTTCGCCAAGTTGCTGCATTCCGATGTCAGCGGCAGCGGCGACAGCCTTAGCGTTGCCATCACCGATGCCCAGATCACCGTCATGACGCCCGCCGCTTACGCCGAGCGCTACGGCGCCTTGGCGTCACCCATGGCGGGGCGATCTTCGATCTTCGGTGCTTTGGTGTTTCGTACGGATAGCCTGGACAAAATCCGCGCGGCTGCGTCCAATACCATTGACGAAGCCAAACGTGTTGTGGTTCGGGTGTCCGACTTCGACGCCGTCCTTGAATTTGTGGAGTAACCCCCAGCATGCGCCTCAATCCCATGAAAACGAAACTCGCCGCCGGAGAAAGCGTCTACGGCATGATGGTGTTCGAATTCCTCAGCCCCGGCCTACCCCGCATCGTATCCAACGCCGGCTGCGACTTCATTCTGTATGATCTGGAGCACAGCGGCTTCACCATTGAGGATATGAAGACGCAATTCGCGCTCTGCGCCGGCCTGGGCCTGGTGCCTATCGCCCGGCCGCCGGGCAAGGCCTACAACATCACGGCCCGTATGCTGGATGTCGGCAGCTTCGGTCTGTTGTATCAAATGGTCGGCAGCGCCGAGGAGGCGCGCGAGTTGGTTAGTTGGACCCGCTATCCGCCAAAAGGCGTGCGCGGCGCCATTTTTGGCGGTGCCCATGACGACTACACAGGCGGCGAGATGGCCGAGAAGGCCGAGGCAGCCATGGACCGGACTTTGGTGGCAGCCCTGATCGAGACCAAAGATGGTCTGGAGAATATCGACGAGATCATGGCCGTGGATGGCATCGACGTGGCGCACCTGGGTCATGCGGATTTGTCGTTGTCCCTGGGTATTCCGGGCCAGTTCGATCACCCTGACCTGCAACGAGGTATCGACAAAATTGTCGAAGCAGCCGCGAAGCACGGCAAGGCAGCGGGCGCCATGGCACCCACCCTGGAATGGGGCCAGGACCTGATGCAGCGCGGCTACCGCATGATGTCCTACAACCACGATATGGGGCTGCTGGGCGAAGCCCTTAGCAGCGGCATCCAGGCCCTAAAAGGATAGAGCGGCCCAAAATGTCATTGCCGAGTAAGACGGTGAAGGATCGATCTTCACGTAACCTATGGCAGCCGTTCCTTTAACAGCATGGCGTGCGCGCCGACATGTTGGTTGACCAGCTGCGTTACTTCCATATCGCAGCAGATGGAACAGAGCGCATAGGCTTCCTCGCGGGATAGCTTGCTGCGCTCACAGATCAGGGTGATCATTTCACGCAAGGCCTGACGGGCGGCTTCATCCAGGTCCGGATCGATGCCCATGGTGATATGATGCGTCGGCGTTTCCGCCCGTGGCATGGTGAAATGCAGGTCGTCGCGGACTATCAATTCGAACCTGCCGTTTAGGCCGGTCTCAATCGCGGTGACGCAAACCTCGCCATTACCCTGGGCCGCATGGCCATCGCCGACGGAGAAATTCGCGCCCTCGACAAAGATCGGCAGATACAGCGTAGTACCGGCGACTAGGTGTTTCAGGTCTAGATTACCGCCAAAATCGCTGGGTATGATTGATGTCAGCGTGCCCCGATCCGCTGGTGGCGACACACCCATGACACCAAAGAACGGCGCCAGGGGCACTTCCTGACCCCACGGCAGCTTGCCGATCTGGCGTGCTCTATCCAGGCCGATATGAAACAGGCGTTCTTCGGAAAAATCATCAGGCAGGGCGCCGGCACCGGGCCGGATGATATTCCAGCCCCAGTCCGCCGCCAGTTCGATATCCAGAATGCGTACCTCCAACACCATGCCGGGTTTGGCACCCTTTACCGCCACGGGGCCGGTCAGGATATGGCCTGGCACCTGACGCCGCGTCACCTGATCATGGATCGCGCGCTGTGCCGCCGCAACAGTGAAGGCCCCGCTGTCATCCGGCGTCACATTGGGAGCGCCGGAATAGGTATGGATAGTGACCTGGTCGCCGGAATTAATCTCCATCACCGGCCCGCGAGCCGCCTCGAAATAACCCCAATGGATATTGTCGGGCCGTGCATCGACTATATTAGCCATCAGGTTTGCCCCAACCATGTTTCACCCATCGCGGCTTCGGCGCGCTGAAAGGCGCTGCGCAGGGCGGCAACCTCGGCCTCGGGCAACGGACCTTTGGCGGCAGCGGCCAGATTGGTGGCGACATGGCTGGCCTTGGTGGTGCCGACGATGGCGCAGCTAAGGCCCGGCTGAGCGAGCGTGAAGCGCAGGGCAATCTCCGGCCAGTCATCGGCGCCATAGCCCAGATCCTCCGGCGTGATGGCCATGGCCGCCAAACGCTGGCCATAGGTCACGGCATAATTCACATACATGCCCCGCTGCTCCGAGATATCCTTCCAGGCAGCATTGGCGATAGAACGTTTGGCGATGGTACCCACGCTGTTCTGTTGGCACGGCGCCAATACAGCCTCGATATTGGCCTGATCGCAGATGGAGATGGAGGTTTCGATCACAGCCACATCGTCCAGACCGGCGGCGTAGGCCGCCGCCTCGTTATCGCCGGCATAACCCAGAAAGCGGATCTTGCCGGCATCCCGCGCCTTGACCAGGGCACCGACCGCCTCGCCCTGTTGCAGGACCTCCAACTCGCAGGAATGCAACAACATGACGTCCAGATGGTCTGTCTGCAGCCGTGTCAAAGCCCTGTTCAGGGTATTCTCGACACATTCCGCCGACCAGGCCTCGCCCGCGACGCCGTCCATGGCCCGGCCGCATTTCGAAACCAGAACATAGTCATCCCGGCGATGGCTGATGGTCTTGCCGATCATTTCCTCGGAGCCGTCATAACCGGCGGCGGTATCGACCAGATTGACACCTTGGTCCAACAGTTTGTTGAGGAGTTCGGCGACTTCAATCTGCTCGGTCTCCAGAAATCCGACGGGCGCGCCGCCGAACCCTAGTAAGGAGACCTCCAAACCGGTCTTGCCAAAACTGCGTCTTTGCATTTTTCTTGTCCTCCCAGGTAATTATTGTCCTAATCTTACCGCAGCCTGCTGGAGAATTGGAATAGAATGGAAATGAGCACAGCTTACGTTCCCGGCCACGAGCCCGGAGAACCGCGTATTGCTTACGACGAAATCGGCGCTGGCCCGCCGGTCGTGTTCCTGCACGGCATCGGCGGCAACCGCACGAACTGGCGCGAACAACTCCACGCCTGCGCCCCTGACTATCGCGCCATTGCCTGGGATGCCCGTGGCTATGGCCTCTCGGACGACTATGAGGGGGCATTGGATTTTGCCTATTTCGCCGACGATATGATCCGCCTGCTTGATCATCTGGGAATATCCAAAGCCTTTCTTGTTGGCCTGTCCATGGGCGGACGGATCAGCCAGGACTTGTATTTCCGCTATCCTGACCGGGTCGCCGCGATGGTCTTGTGCGACACCTTTCCCGGCACCACGCCGACCTTGCCGCCAAAAGAGCGGGAAGAATTTATCAATCTGCGCAAAGGCCCCCTGATCGCCGGCAAGAGTTTGCGGGAAATGGCAGAACCTTTGGCAAAATCCCTGGTCAGCGCCAACGCCGCGCCCGAACATTTCCAGCGCCTGGTGGAGAGCGTCGAGGCATTGCATCAAGATTCCTATATTAAGACCCTGGAAGCCACCATGCGCTACGACCGTTCGGTCGATATCAGCACCATTGCCGTGCCGGTGCAGTTGATCTATGGCGCCGAGGACCGACTGACACCGCCCAGCATCGGCAAGGATATGCAGCGCCAGATCCCGGGCGCCGAGCTGGCCGTCATCAAGGGCGCGGGGCACCTGGTCAATATTGAACAGGGCGAGGCGTTCAATGCCGTACTGCTCGATTTTCTGGCGCGGCAATAGGTGCATTGCGCTGGAACCCAACTGACCGCACAATCGATACCAGCATTTTTGACATTCAGGTAAGTCTTTGCATGACACAGCACATTGTTTGTTTGACGTTCGATTTTGATGTGATGTCGGGGCATATCGCCCGTGGCATGACGACACCCACGCCGATCTCGCGCGGCGAGTTCGGCATCGTCGGGGCCTCGCGCATTCTGCCTTTGCTGGCGGCTCAGGAGATACCCTCCACCTGGTTTATCCCCGGCTTTACCATCGAAACCTATCCCGAAGCCTGCGCCCAGGTGGTGAGCGGCGGCCATGAAATCGGCCATCATGGCTGGACCCATGTGCAACCTGCCCTATTGGACCCGGATCAGGAAGAAGAGGAAATGATCCGCGCCAACGACGCGATCAAGCGCCTGACGGGCCAGACCGCGCGGGGCTATCGTTCCCCAGCCTGGGATTTGAGCCCCCATACCCTCGAATTTTTGCTGAAACATGGCTTCCACTACGAAAGCTCCATGATGGGGCACGACTATTCCCCCTACCGTATCCGCCAGGGCGATGAGATCGATCTGCATAAGCCCATGGTCTTCGGCCCGGAAACCGCATTGATCGAGATGCCGATCAGTTGGTCACAGGACGATCATCCACATTTCGAGATGACGGCGGCCAGGGACGGCCACCGTAACGCCAACAGTGTTATGGAAAACTGGGTCGATGATTTTATCTATATGACCCGCTGCACGGACTGGGGCATCATCACCTATACCTGCCATCCCTATGTGATCGGGCGCGGTCACCGCATGCTGATGCTGGAACGCTTCATCGATAGGCTGCGCGATCTGGGAGCCGTGTTCATGAGCATGGAGGATGCCGCCCAGCTTTACGATGCGCGGGAACCCTTCAACGGCTAGTTCACTTTCTCCAACTTCTTCAGCGTGCTCAGAAACGCCGGCATGGGCCGGTCGCCAAACGAGGCCGGCCAGTTGGTGTAGCTGACTTCGCCCACATAAATATCGCCCCGCGAATCCATGGCCAAGCCGTGCGGCGCCATGAAATGGCCAGGCTCCAGGACAAAGCCATCCTCACCGCCCAGACGGGCTATGCGTTCGCCTTTGCTCGTGACAATGGTCAGCCGCGGACCCAGGTTTGGCATATGGCGGTTGACCGGCATGCCTGGACCCAGTTCGCCAATCACGCAGTTGGGGCAGTTGCCGCGTGGCATGAACAGGCCGCAGGGGCGGTGCAGATTGTTCCATTGGGTTTCGTATTTGCCATTGGTATCGAATACCTGGACGCGGTGGTTCTCCCGGTCCGCCACATAGATCCAGCCGTCATCATCGGCGACAATATTGTGGACGATGTTGAACTGGCCCGGGTCGCTGCCCGGCTCGCCCCAGGACATCACCAATTTGCCGTCCGGAGAATACTTGTGGACCCTGGCATTTCCGTAACCGTCGGAAACAAAGATATGGTTGTCGGGCGATAAAGCGGTGTGGGTGCAGCGGTGAAACGGCTCGCCACTAACATAGGGCGCCGGTTCGCCGGGCACACCGATTTCCATCAGTACCTTTCCCTCCGGCGTGATTTTGCGCACGGTATGATCGCCATCGTCAGTGCAATACAGGGCATCGTCGGGGCCGATATGCAGGCCATGGGCGCGCTGAAAGATATCGCTGCCCCAGGAGCGCAGGAAATTGCCCTCCCGGTCGAATACGATCATCGGCTGGCGGCCCCGGTTGAAGACATAGACCTGATCCTTGCTGTCGATACCAATGCCGGCAACATCACGAAAGTCCCAGCCTTCAGGCAATTTGGCCCAATCTTCCCGCACGCGGTATTTGTAGTCGCCTTCGCCCAAAGTGATCGACATGCCAATTCCTCTCCAAAAATGATGACGTATTGTCCATTAATCGGGCTGAGATGTGAAGACGGACAAATCAACCACTTGGCGCGGGCGCCAGTCCGGGCCAAAATAGCCATAACAAAATGAACTTGAGCGGAGTGGAGCGAAGCAGCCATGAGTATCGATGACGCCGTAAATTTCGAAGACCTGCGCCAGCTAGCCAAACAGCGCTTACCCAAGATCTGTTTTGATTTTATCGAGGGTGGCGCCGATGACGAAATCGGTCTGGACCGAAACCAACAAGCGTTCCGCGACTTGCCCCTGGTACCCCGTTATCTTGTCGATGTGGACAAGCGTGATCTGACAAAGGAATTATTCGGCCGCAAATACGATCTGCCGTTTGGTATTTCACCCACGGGTCTGGCAGGCATGTTCCGCCGCGGCGGCGATATGATGCTGGCCCAGGCCGCCCGGGACGCCAATGTGCCGTTCGTAATGTCCGGCTCCTCTAATGCCTCGATCGAAGATCTGGGCAAGCTGGCGCCGGAGCACGGCTGGTATCAGCTGTATGCCGCGCGGGATAAATCCGTATCCGAGGACATGATCCGCCGCGCCGATGCGGCGGGGCTTGACGGCCTGGTTCTGACCGTGGACGTGCCGGTGCATTCAAATCGGGAACGCAATACGCGCAACCGCTTTGGCCGGCCCTTGCGCCTGAGCCTGGCAACCAAACTTGACGCGCTCAACTATCCCGGTTGGCTGATGGACTATTTAAAGGGCGGCCTGCCGATGTTTCCCAATTGGCTGCCCTACGCGGGCGAGGGCGCGGATGCGGACAAAGTCGCCGATTTCATGTCCTCCATGACAACGCCGCCCCTGACTTGGGACGACGTCGCGCGGTTTAGGGAAATCTGGCCGCGCAAATTCATCCTCAAAGGCATCATGCATCCGGACGACGCCATCAAGGCTGCGGAGCTGGGCTGTGATGGTATCGTGGTTTCCAATCATGGTGCGCGGCAATTGGACCGCGCGCCGGGTTCGATCGAGGTACTGCCCGCCATCTCGGCGGCGGTGGGGGATCGCATGACCATCATGCTGGACAGCGGTATCCAGCGCGGCTCCGACATCGCCACGGCGCTGTGCCTGGGCGCCGATTTCGTCTTTGTCGGCCGGGCCACGCTGTACGGCGTCACCGCGGGCGGAATGGCGGGCGCCACCAAGGCGATCGAGATCCTGCGCCGGGAGCTCGACCTAGTCATGGGTCAAATCGGCGTCTCGGACCTGGCCAGCCTGAACGAGGATTTTATTTTTAGAGGGTAAAAAGAGCGTACTTCGGGGCGAAACGGGTTTCGCCCGGGCTATTCCGCCGCATTGCCAAATACGGCCTGCTCGGCCTCGCTCAATTCCTCGGATAGGCGGCGGCCAGCATGGGCGCGCGGGGCCCTGAAAGGTGCCAGCAGACTGTAGATCACCGGGATCAGCACCAGGGTGAAAACCGTGGCCATGCCCAGACCGCCGAAGACGACCCAACCAATCGCGGCGCGGGCTTCCATGCCGGGGCCGCTACCCAGGATCAGCGGCAGGGCGCCCAGCACCGTGGATAGCATGGTCATCACCACCGGGCGCAGGCGCGTCAGGGCAGCCTCGCGCACCGCGTCATGCACGGATAGGCCCTTGTCACGCAGTTGATCGGCGAATTCCACCACCAGAATGCCGTTCTTGGCCATCAGACCAACCAGCATGACAAGGCCGATCTGGCTATAGATATTGAGGGAGGAATCCGTGAACTTCAGGGCGAAGACCGCTGCCGCCAGGCCGAACGGCACCGTGAGTACGATGACCACGGCGGAAAACACGCTCTCGAACTGCGCCGCCAGGACCAGCAGTACCACCAATATGGCCACCGCGAAGGTGATCGCCACATCGTTGTTGGCATCCTGCAGGGTTGCCGCCTCGCGGATGAAACGCAGGCCAATACCTGACGGCAGGATCTCCTCCGCCAAGGCTTCCACATCCGCCATCGCCTCGGGCAGGGTATAGCCAGGTGCCAGCGGTGCATCGATTTCGATGGCGCGGCTTTGTCCGGACCGATCAAGCTCCGCCGCCACGCCGACTTCCTCCAACGAGATGAAGGCGGACAACGGCACCAGATCACCGCTTGCCGTGGGCACGAACAGATTGCTCAGGTCCGAAGGATCGTTGATGGCACCGGCGGCGGATTCGATGCGCACAGGAATGGTGCGGTCGTTGACGTTCAGTTCAGCCACCTTCAGGCCATCGACCATGGCCCTCAAGGTATCGGCAACACCTTCCACCTCAACGCCCAGATCCTCGGCCCGGCCCCGGTCCACCTTGACCGATAGCTGCGGTTGGGTCTGCTGATATTCAATCTCGGGGTCTTCCAAATTCGGAATGCGCTCGTGCATGGCGGCCAGGAACAAATCGGCGGCTGAGGCGATATCCTTGTAGTTGCCCCCGGTCAGGGTAAATTCCAGCCGCCCGCCGGAGCGGCGCAGGTTCAAGCTGTTAGGCTGGCTGACCCGTGCGGTCGCACCTGGAATGGCCTTCAAAGGCCCACGTAGGGTCTTGGCGATATCGTTCTGGCTGCGCGTCCGCTCGGACCAGGGCGTCAGGGGCGCCATCAGAAAGACGCGATTTAGATCCCAGCGCCCGACGATGGCGAAGATATTGCTGACCTCGCCATTCTCGCGCAACGGCTCCAATATGGCTTCTGCCTGGGCGGATTGGCGGTCCATATAATCCAGGCCGACGCCGTCGGGGCCCTGCATATAGATGACGATTGCGCCCCGGTCCTCTTTCGGCAGCAGCTCCCTGTCGATGCTGGGATAGAGTGCTCCGGCACCAGCCGCAAGTAGTGCCGCACAGCCGAGAACCAGCACCGGCGCACCGAGGGTAAAATCCAACAGGCGCTCGTACAGGCCGGTGATCCGCCCGCCAAACCTCGCCAGCAGGCCGGGTGCCGTCGTTTTGGGCGCGCCCCAATCAGCGGGCAGGCGCGCTGCCAGCATGGGGCAGAGGGTCAGGGCGACAAAGGAGGATATGGCCACGGCAATGGCCAGGACAAAACCGAATTCGCTGAATAGTTTGCCCGCCACGCTGGGCAGGAACGCTATGGGCAGAAATACCGAAATCAAGGTCGCCGTGGTCGCCAGCACCGCGAAAAATACCTGCCGGGTGCCCAATACAGCGGCAGCCAGGGGACCCTTGCCCAAGGACCGCTGACGCTGAACATTCTCCACCACCACGATGGCATCATCGACAATCATGCCCGTCGCCAGCACCAGAGCCAGCAGGGTCAGGATATTGATGGAAAAGCCCAACAGCCAAATGGCGGCGATGGTTCCGGACAAGGCGATGGGGATGGCCACGGCGGGGATCAGGGTTGGGCGCACGGCGGTCATGAAGGCGTAAATCACCGCGATCACCACAAGGGTGGCGATGCCCAGGCTGTAGACCACCTCGCGGATCGAGCCGCGGATGAAGCGGGCATCGTCGGAGATCTTGATCACCTCAGCGCCTTTCAGACGCTTGTTCAGGCGCTCGACGGCGCGGTCGACGCCATCGGAGATGGCGATGGTGTTGGACTTGGCCTTGCGGATCAGCGCCATGCCGATCACCTTGCGGCCATTCAACAAGGTATGGCTGAGGGCTTCCGCCGGGCCGTAGATGGCACGGGCGACATCGCCCAGGCGAACATGGTCGTTAATTGCCAGCTGTTCCACATCCCCTGGCCGCCAAAGTGAGGCATCGGCGCGGACCAGCAACATCTGATCGTCGGATTTGAAACTACCCGCCGGCACATCCATGTCCGTGCTCTCCAACACCTTGGCGACATCACTGATGGACAGGTGATAGCTGGCCAGTCGCATGGGATCGACCACCACGCGCAACACGCGTTTGCGGTCGCCGAACAGATTGACGATGGCAACACCTTCGATCGCCGCCAGCTCTGGCTTGACGTCATCCTCGGCCAGCTCGGTCAGGGCCTCTTGCGAGAGATGCTCGGATGTCAGGGCCAGGCGGATAATGGGGCGGGCGTTACTGTCCGCCTTGACCACGACGATATCCTCCACCCCCTCGGGCAGGCGCCGTTCGACCCCAGCGACGGCCTCGCGCACATCGTTGGCGGCGACGTCAATATCAACATTGGCGCCAAACTGCGCAAAGATGCGGGCGTTGTCCTCTTCCGAGGCCGAGGCGATAATCTTGACGCCGGCGACCCGGGCCACCGCACTTTCAATAACGGAGGTCACTTCCGCATCCATGGTTTCAGGCGAGGCACCTTCGAAGAAGGCGCGGACGCTGACCCACGGGCGGTCCACGTCCGGCAGCTCGCGGACCTCCACGCCCAACAGGGCGCCGAGCCCGGCGACGATGATCAAAAGGTTCAGAACGACAATCAGCGTCGGCCGGCGCACGGCCAGGGAGGGCAGATCACCGAGCCCGACCATTACGACGTCCCGGCCTTGGCCGCGCCAACTTTAAATGGCGCGGTCTTCACCTTTTGCCCCAGACGCAGGCCCTGAACGCCCTCGACCACGATCAAATCGCCCGGCTGCAAAGGTCCATCCACCAGCACCCGCCCCTTGTCGCGCCGCACCAAGCGAACAAAGACCTTTTCCGCCCTGCCATCCGCGATCCGCCACAAATAGGCACCATCCCGGCTCCATAACACGGCGACCTCGCGGACAATGGGATAGGCGTCGCCCTTGAAAGCCAGCTGTACCTGGAAGGAGCCGCCGGGGCGGATACGGTCCTTTGGATTGGCGATCCGGGCCTGCACCCGAAGCGAACGCGTGGCCCGGTCGATACGGCTGCCCAAGGCAGAAATTTTGCCCTCAATCGCCGTATCCGGTGCCGACCATGGCCTGACCGAAATGACATCGCCCACGGCGATCCGCGCCGCATGGGCTTCAGGTACGGTAAACTCCACCAGGATGGCGGAGCGGTCATCCAAGGTCACCGCCATGGTATCCGTCGTGACCCGGTCGCCCCGGTTCAGGTCCGTCATGCCGACGACGCCGGCGAACGGCGCATGAATGGTACGGTCGTGCAGCTCGGCGTTGGCCTGTTCCAGGCGAAGCTGAGCCAGGTCCAGCTGCGTCTGCGCCGTATCCAATCGAGTACGCGCGGCATAACCCGATGGTGTCAGCTTTTGCATCCGCTGTAACTGGCGCCGGGCCTCGGCGATAGCGACCTCCATCAGACGAACTTTCAGGCGTTGATGTTTATCGTCCAGGCGGATCAGGGTCTGGCCTTTCTTAACCCGTTGTTCCGCCTTAAAGGCGATCTGGCGCACCTCGCCGGCCACCGCCGGGTGCAGCTGGGCCGACCGAATGGCCTTGCCCGTGCCCACCAAGGTTAGCGAAATATGGTCGTCGGTTAGTTTGGCTTTTTCAACCAGAACCAATGTTACGCCGGAACGGTTGGCCTTTTTTGCCACCGCGCTGCCGCCGCCCCAAATGTCGAACGACCACCAACCGGCCGCCAATATGGCGGTCAGCAACCCAACGATCAGAATTTGCAAGCGTATGGACATGGCAACGGTTTAAATTGGCTCACCAAAAATTGGAAGCTGTCATATTCGGCGCAATCCGCCGGGGCCGCAATCGATCATTCCACCATCGTAGCCAATTATGCCAAGTTATTGCTGCCATTCTTCGTTGTAATTGCCAGCTACACGACGAAGATAGGCGATGCTCCAATTGGGTCTGTTAAAACACCAGGAGCATTGATGGCAAGCCGCCCGGATCTTCGATGATCGAAACTGATTTTGATCTGCATCCGGGGGCCCATTGCGAGACCGGGCCCCCGGAGGCAAGCGGATACAGCTTTATGCGGCGCGGCTCATGATCTGTTCAATGACCTTGTCCAATATTGTCAGCATTTGGTCGACCTCCGCTTCACTGACATTGAGCGCAGGCATGAACCGCAGGCTATCAGGGCGCGGCGCGTTGAGGAGCAATCCGGCCGCAAGCGCCGCCGCGGCAATCTTCCCACCCACCGGCGCTTTTAGATCGAGCGCCAGCAACAGACCCCGGCCCCGGACCGCACCCATACCATGCTTGGCCGATAACCTTTCCAGCCCCTTGGTCAGATAGGCACCGACGGCCACGACACGATCGAGAAAGCCGGGCTTGTTCAATTCCTCCCAGACGGCCAAGCCGGCGGCCGTCATCAGGGGATTGCCATTGAAGGTTCCGCCCTGATCACCATGGGCGAAGCAACTGGCGGACCCCGTTGCCAGCAAGGCCGCCAATGGCACACCGCCACCAATACCCTTTCCCAAGGTCATGATGTCCGGCTGGATCCCGGCATGCTGGCAAGCAAACATCTTGCCGGTCCGCCCCATGCCGGTCTGAATTTCATCGGCGATCAGCAGAATGCCATGCTCTTCGGTCAGGGCCCGTAGGCCCCGCATATAGCTGTCCGTTGCATCGACGACACCGGCTTCGCCCTGGACCGGCTCGACCATGACAGCCACGGTTTTGTCCGTGATCGCCGCCGCCGTGGCCTGCAGATCGCCAAATGGAATTTTCGGAAAGCCCGGTATGTTTGGGGCATATAATTTGTCCCAGCCGTCCTTGCCCGAGGCCGCCATGGTCGCCAGGGTGCGGCCATGGAAGCCATGCGCCATGGTAATGATCTCATAAGCACCGTTGCGGTGCAGCCGGCCCCATTTCCGAGCCAGTTTGATCGCGCCTTCGTTGGCCTCGGCACCGCTGTTGGCGAAGAATAGCTGATCCAGGTCGGCGGCATTCGTCAGGGCCGCCGCTAGATCCAGCATGGGTTGGTTGAAGTAAGCTGGGCTGCAATTGATCAATTGGCCGGCCTGGGCCGTGATCGCCGCGACCAATGGTTCGGGGCTGTGACCCAGACAATTGACCGCCCAGCCCTGGACGAAGTCCAGATAGACGTTGCCTTCGCTGTCATGCAGCCAACTGCCCTGGCCTTTGACGAAGACGGTTTCGGGCCGTTGGGTGATTTCCATCAGTGGCGATGGTGGTGTAAACGTGGAATTTTGCATTGTTCTGTCCTTTCAGGTGCATGGGCGCCGCCCACGACAGGACAAGAACAAACAAGCCCGACCCGCCGAAGACCCGGCGGCGGGAGGTAAATTTTTGCTGTTCAGAGAATAGAAAAAGTTGACCACTCGCCCCTTAGGTGCGGCGGCGTCGCAAACTCGGTATGTTGCCCAACTTATCCATGTCGCGGGAGATAGACCGTCGAAATTGAAAACGCAAGAGAAAGATTTTCTTCGCGGAGTGGTTAGTTGCTTTCGTGGTTACGAGCAGGTACTGCGGATGCAGGACCAAGTTGCGGAGTAATCAGTATGGAAACCACAGGTCTAGAGATCGTCAGAACGGTGGCCGCCCTACGTGATCAGGTCGGTGAATGGCGCCGCGACGGCCAGACCGTCGCCCTAGTCCCGACCATGGGCGCGCTGCACGAGGGGCATCTGTCGTTGATGCGTCAGGGCCATGAAATATGCGACCGGGTTTGCGCCACGATTTTCGTCAATCCAAAGCAATTCGCGCCCTCGGAAGATTTCGAAACATATCCCCGTGGCGAGGGTGAGGATGTGGCGAAGTTGATAGCCGAAGGTGTCGACCTGCTGTTCGCGCCTGATGTCAGTGTGATGTATCCGGATAATTTCGCTACCACGGTTAGCGTCACCGGGGTTAGCGATGGTCTGTGCGGCGCGGCGCGTCCCGGATTTTTTGACGGCGTCGCCACGGTGGTCAGCAAGCTGTTGTTGCAGGCCCTGCCGGATGTGGCGATTTTCGGCGAGAAAGATTATCAGCAGCTGTTGGTGATCCGCCAGGCAGCCCAGGATCTCAACATTCCGGTTGATGTGGTTGGCGGACCGACAGTGCGGGAAGCCGATGGCCTGGCGTTGTCATCGCGCAATGCCTATCTCAACGAGGCGGAGCGGCAACAGGCAGCAGCCATAATTGATGCCCTAGGCACAGCGGCGGCTAACATTGCAACAAGGCGCGGCACGGCCAAGGGTGAAATTGCGGCAGCGGTGCAAAAGTTGAATGACGCCGGTTTCACGAATATCGATTATCTGGAGCTATGCGATGCCGAGACCTTGGTCCCGGTCGATGATGTGACACGGCCCGCCCGCTTACTGGTCGCTGCCTGGCTTGGTGAAACCCGTTTGATCGATAACATTGCCGTCGTTGCAACAACTCAAACAAAGTGACGAAAATGCGCTAGTCTTCTCCAACGTCCGAGGAGGCGGCCATGAGCGAAACAATTTCCATTCCACTATGGCTGGCGGTGCTGGTGCTGCTATTGGCGGCTTGGGCAGTACTGGACAGATTCCTACTGCCCGGCGCACGCTGGTTCTTGCGCCGCCGCGTCACCCGGGTCGTGGATGAGATCAACACACGGCTCGATCTGAAGATCCAGTCATTCAAGCTGACCCGGCGCGAGGTTCTGATCGACCGCCTAAGCTACGATGCCGAAGTCATGGACGCCGTGGCAGCGCAAAGTGCCGCTGACGGTATCCCCCGGGAAGTTCTGATGGCCAGGGTTGCGCGCTATGCCCACGAAATCGTGCCCGCCTTCAATGCCTATGTCTATTTTCGGGTCGGTGCCTGGGCGGCACGGCGGCTGGCTGAATGGCTTTATCGTGTCCGTTTGGGCGATGCCTCCGATGAAGGCTTGGCGGCCGTCGATCCCGAAGCCAGCGTTGTTTTCGTCATGAACCACCGCTCCAACATGGACTATGTGCTGGTCGCTTATCTCGCAGCGTCCCGTACGGCGTTGAGCTATGCGGTGGGCGAATGGGCCCGCATATGGCCGCTGCAGACATTAATCCGTTCCCTTGGCGCCTATTTCGTGCGGCGGGAGTCCGGCGATCAACTCTATCGCCGGGTTTTGGAGCGTTATGTCGCCATGGCCACGGCGGCGGGCGTGGTACAGGCAGTCTATCCGGAGGGTGGATTGAGCCGCGATGGCCACCTGCGCCCGCCCCGGCTGGGATTGTTGAACTACATGTTGAAGGCCCTCGAAAGTGATGGCGCAAAGGACGTTGTCTTTATTCCGGTTGGTATCAACTACGACCGGGTGCTTGAGGACCGTTCCCTGGTGCGATCCCTGGACCCCGAGGCGGAACGACGCTCAACAGGCTTCGCCCTGAAAAAGACCTTTGGCTTTATCGGCCATAATTTAGCCTTGATGATCAGAGGCCGCTGGTTCCGCTTTGGTTATGCCTGCGTGAACTTTGGCGCGCCGGTATCGGCCCGCGCATGGATAGAAGAAAACGATGTCTCCGATGAAGCGGCGCGGCAGAAATCCGTCGATGCTTTGGGCCGGCATTTGATGCACAGCGTCGGACGGGTCGTACCCGTGCTGCCTGTATCCCTGATCGCCACGGTTTTTGCCCGGCGCGGCGGGGAACCGATCAGCGAGCTCGACCTGAAGGTCGCGGCCCATGCCCTGCAAACAGAGTTGGAAGAGAAGAAGGCGCGGATCTATGTGCCCCATGCGGACACTGATTATGCCTTGTCTGTGGGCTTGCGCATGCTGACCCTGCGCCATCTGATCATTGAAAAGGACGGCCTGTTTACCGTCGGGCTTGATGAAATGCCCATGCTGCAATATTACGCCAACGCCATAGCGCATTATTTCGAGCCGTTGGAGGGCCCGGAATGAGCGATCAAGTCGTATTGCTGCACGGCCTGGGCCGTAGCTGCGCCAGCGTGGCGCGGCTGCAATCGGGCCTGGAAGAAATGGGCTTTGCAGCGCTATGCTGGTCCTACCCCAGCCGCCGCCGCCGTCTGGCGGGTCATATTGAGGCCTTCCGGGAATGGCTGCGAAGGCAAGCGTTCGCGGGGCCTGTCCATTTCGTGGGCCATTCCCTCGGCGGCATCATTATTCGCGGCGCCCTGGCGGATACACCGCCCGTGGCCATTGGCCGGATCGTCATGATCGCCTCGCCCAACCAGGGCGCGGGCGTGGTCTCGCGCTTTGGCCGGTGGCCGTTTTCCCGCGCCATATTCGGCCTGCCCTTGCAGGACTTGGGCGAGAAATCTCCCGCCCTGATGAGTTTAGGCGTACCCGAGGCCGAGATCGGTATCATCGCCGGCCTGCGCCATTTTCACCCACTCAACGCCATTTCATACGTCAATCTGTTCCACCGCGCCGGTCACCAGCACGACGGCACGGTCGAGCTCGCCAATACGCAGCTAGAAGGTGCCACGGACAGCATTGCCATCGACGCCCATCATACCTTCATCTGCGACCACGACGAGGTCATCGCGCAAACCGGCGCGTTCTTGCGCAACGGGCAATTTAGCCGCTAACCGGCTTTGCGCTGCTTCTCGATGAAACCAATCATTTTAACGATATCCGGCGGGTTCATGCGACCAACCGGACCGGAACTGTAGGTGTTGTAGAATACCTTTTTATCCGGACCCAACAGGAACTCGCTGGGCTGGATTATGCCCCGGCGGTCCTCCCACCACGAGCCAAGTGCATCCGCTTGTTCGCGGGTCACGCCATGGGCCACCGGGAACGACAAATCGGCAGCGACTTCCGCCGCCTTTTCCTCGTCATCCACGCTGGCCGCAATGACCGCAACATCAAGATCCTTCAGCGCCTGTAGTTCTTCTTCCATGCCGACCAACTGCCGGCGGCAGTAGGGTCACCAGTGGCCCCGATAGAAAAAGATTACCGTGTAGGTGGTTTTAAGATCCGCCGGCAGATTAATACTGCCGCCGCCAACCAGGTTCAGCGTCATGTCGGGGAAGCTATCGCCGGGCCCCAATTTCTCAGCCATGTGTCCATCCTTGATGCAAAGGTGTTGCCTTCGACATAGGATCAGAGCGGGGCACCCGTTGCAAGCGCCTCACGGAGAGTTGATACGCTTGTCAGTCAAATACCGGATGCTTGCCATGCCAATCCGTGGCCTGTTCAAAGGCCCAGCCGATGCGCAGTGCCATGGCCTCGTCATAGCCGGCACAGGCGATTTGCAGGGATGTGGGCAAGCCGTCTGGCGACATTCCGTTGGGTAGGGACAAGGCACAGAGGTCCAGGCAATTGCCGGCGCGGGTAAAGCGTGCGGGCGTGCCGCCCTCGTCCGCCTCCGCCACGGGAATGGCCGGCGTTTCGGTACTGGGCAGCAGCAGAGCATCGAAATCCTGCATGATCTCGTCGAATTCCGCCTTGGCGGCTTCCTTCTCGGCCAGGGCGTCGAGATATTCATGCGCCTTGATGTCGCGTCCCAGTTGAATACGCGGGCGCACGTTGGGATCGACGGGCAGTTCGTCATCATCCGCTAAATTGCCCACGAACCGATAGCCCTCCGCGCCGATGATCCGCCCGGCAATGGCGGCAAAGTCAGTGAACGGCCGAGGCATCTCAACGGCCGTGATCGTGGCGCCCAAGGCCCGCAATGTCGCCTGCGCCGCATCAAACGCGGCCAGGGTCGGGGCATCAACGCCGAGTCGCTCGGCGCCGGAAATCGCCGCCAGACGCAGGCCCTTCACGCCACGGCGCATGCTGGCAAACGGGCTCTGCGCGGTATGGGTCAAGGTCGGCGGCCACAGGGGATCATGGCCCTGAATGGCGTCATATATCATCGCCGTATCTTCCACCGAGCGGGTCATGGGTCCCGGCGTATCCAAGGTGGTGCTGAGCGGCAGAATACCATGCAAGCTGACCCGGCCCACGGTGGTTTTCAGCCCGGCCAGACCACAGTAGGAAGCGGGCAGGCGCACGGAGCCCCCCGTGTCCGTGCCGATGGCGGCGGGCACCATGCCAGCGGCCACCGCGACGCCGGAGCCGGATGAAGAGCCACCGGGCGTACGGTGGGTGTGCAGATCCCAAGGATTCCACGGCGTGCCCATGTGAGTATTGGTGCCCCAGCCGCCCATGGCGAATTCCACCGAATGAGTCTTGCCGATGACAATCATGCCGGCGCCGATCAAGCGTTGCGCCACCGTCGCCGTGGTGGGAGAGATGCGCTGCCGCCAGACCTGGCTGCCGCCCGTGGTGATCCGCCCCTCCATATCGATGATGTCCTTCAGGGCGATGGGGATGCCATGCAGTGGGCCCAGGGAATGGCCGGATTTGATGGCTTGGTCGGCGGCCTTTGCCGCCAGGCGCGCTTCGTCCGCATAGACGGTCACAAAAGCATGCAGTTTTTCGTCATGCGTGGCGATCCGCTGTAGGCAGCATTCGACAATATCGGCGGAGGTCAGGCTGCCATCGGCAATGGCGGCGGAGAGGGCGTGCACGGTCATATAGGTGGGATCAAGGGCGGCTTGGGTCACGGTGCTTCTCCAATATTCAACATGGCGATATCACAGTCTTCACCCTTCCGCCCGTTCAGTCTACACTGTCCTTCTAGGGAGGCACGTGCCATGAGTTTTAGTTTCACCGATGAGCAAACCGAATTCCGTTCAATCCTACGGCGTTTTCTGGCGGATAAATCACCGACCACGGAAGTACGCCGCCTGATGGAGACAGAGGACGGCTATGACCCTGATATCTGGCGTCAACTTAGCCAGGATCTGGGGGTAATGGCCATTCATATACCCGAGGAATACGGCGGCCAGGGTTTTGGCTTTGTCGAACTGGCCATCGTGCTGGAGGAAATGGGCCGCAGCCTGTTGTGTGCGCCCTATTTCTCCACGGTCGTACTGGCGGCCACGGCCATTCTCAATGCCGGTGACGAAGACCAGAAGCGTGCCTTACTGCCACCCATTGCCGCCGGCGAGACCCGGGCGGCCCTGGCTTTCACCGAGGAAAATGGCCGCTGGGACACTGGCGGTGCAGCGATGACGGCAACTGCCGTCGATGGCGGTTATCAGCTGGACGGCGTCAAAAGCTACGTACTGGATGGCCATACGGCGGACTTGATCGTGGTTCTGGCGCGGGCGCCGGGCAGTACCGGAGATGATGGTCTGTCGTTCTTCACCGTGGCGGGAGACGCCGACGGCATGGGCCGAAGGCGCCTGCAAGGCGTCGATGACACGCGCAAACTGGCCCGCCTGGAATTCAAAGGCGTTCAGGCACAATTGCTGGGCAGCGAAGGCGGTGCGGCCGCACCCCTGGCTAGGACTCTGGATCAAGCAGTCGCCTGTCTGGCCAACGAAATGGTCGGCGGCGCCGAGGCGTTGCGGGAACAGGCCCTGGATTATGCCCAGTTGCGCATGCAGTTTGGCCGCACCATCGCCTCGTTCCAAACCATGAAGCATAAATCAGCCGATATGTTGATCGATGTAGAGCTGGCGAAATCCGCCGCCTATTACGCCGCCGCCGCTGCCGATGGCGATCATGACGGCGATGAGGAGCTTGGTGCCATGGCGTCGCTCGCCAAGGCGGGCGCGGCGGAGACCTATATGCAGACCGCCATTCATACCATCCAGATCCATGGCGGCATCGGCTTTACCTGGGATAACGATACCCATTTGTGGTTCAAGCGCGCGAAAAGTTCCGAGGTGTTTCTGGGCGACCCCAGCTATCACCGGGAACTGATGTTGCAGCGCTGGCAAGGTTGAGGGCAGGAATATGACCGAAGTTAACGAAGCAGAGGTTCTTAAGGAAGTACGCACCTGGCTGGAAGCCAACTGGGACCCGAACCAGGGCCTGGTGGAATGGCGTAACAAGCTCGCCGATTCCGGCTGGGGCATGCCAGCCTGGCCCAAGGAATGGTATGGCCGGGGCCTGCCCGACGGCATGGTCTCCGCCATTGAGGAAGAATTCCAAAAAATTGGTGCCATCGGCGTGGCCCGCGCCGGTATCCGCATGCTGGCCGCCGCCACCCTGTTGGAACACGGCAGCCAGATGCATAGGGAGAAATTTCTCCGCCGCATCCTGACGGGCGAGGATACCTGGTGCCAGCTGTTCTCGGAGCCGGGCAGCGGCTCGGATCTGGCGGGTGCCGTGACCCGGGCCGATCTGAAGAACGGCAAGTGGATCATCAATGGGCAAAAGGTCTGGACCACATCGGCCCATCATGCTCAATGGGGCCTGTTGCTGGCGCGTACCGATTGGGACCTGCCCAAGCACAAAGGCTTGAGCTATTTCGTCCTGGACATGACCCAGGATGCGGTCGAGGTGCAGCCTTTGAAACAGATGAACGGCCACGCTTCATTCAATCAGGTGTTCTTCACTGACGCCGTGATCGATCCGGAGTTCCAGGTCGAGGGCCTGGGTGATGGTTGGAAAATTGCCACCACGACCCTGATGCACGAACGCCGGGGCGCCGATGGTCTGCGCCGTTGGGCCATGGGCACGGACCGCCCCGAGCGGGCATACGTGGAGGAGCGCGAAGAACTCGCCCACGCCATGGCGCCCTACAAATGGTATCCCCAACGCATGGGCCGGGTGGACCTGGCGATCGAACGGGCCAAGGCTACGGGCAAATATGCTGATCCTGTGGTGCGCCAGGAAATCGCCAAATTGCTGACCATGGCCAAATCCGCTGAATGGACCGCGCGCCGGGCCCGCGCCGCGGCCGTTTTGGGACGCAACCAGGGCCCGGAAGGCTCCATCGGCAAACTGGCGGCCAGTCATGTGGCCCGCCTAGGCAACCATGTACACACCATGATCACGGGCGCTGATGCCATGCTGACCGGCAGTGACAGTCCCATGGATGGCGTCATAGCCGAAATTTTGGTATCCACCCCCGCGATTTCCATCGCCGGCGGCACGGACGAAATTCAGCGCAATATTATCTCCGAACGGGTCCTGGGCATGCCCAAGGAGCCGCGCAACGATACCGACCGGCCGTTCCGGGACGTACCCAGAAATATGATCCGCTAGCCGAACGGGGAGAAAGCAAATGGGCGATCTGAAACGCAGCGATGACGAACAGGCCTTGGTGGATCTGGCGGCGAAGGTCTTGCCGGCGGGCGGCTTTGGCAATCTAGCATCCAACATTGTCATCAAGGAAGGCCGTGGCGGCCGGGTCTGGGATGTCTCGGGCAATGAGTATGTGGACTTCCTGCTCGGCTCCGGCCCCATGCTGGTGGGTCATGGCAACGAGGAAGTGTTGGCGGCGGTACAGGAACAAGTGCAGCGCGGCACGACGTTCTTTGCCAATAACGAGGCCGGCATCCGGCTGGCAGCGGAAATCGTCGATGCGGTCGCCTGTGCGGACAAGGTCCGTTTTGTCTCCACTGGCTCGGAAGCTACCTTCTATGCCATGCGTCTGGCCCGGGCCCATCGCGGCCGCGACAAGATCCTTAAGTTCGAGGGCGGCTATCATGGCATGAGCGACTATGCCCTGATGAGCATGGCGCCGAAACGGCCGGGCAATTTTCCCCAGGCTGCACCGGATTCTGCTGGTATCCCGCAGAGAATCCGCGATGAAGTTCTGATCGCGCCCTTTAATGACCCCGAAACGGCGGCCAGCCTGATCAAGGAACATCACGACGATCTGGGCGGCATCATTGTCGAGCCATTTCAGCGTCTGTTGCCCCCCGAACCGGGCTTCCTGCAAATCCTGCGTGATCTGGCGACGGAATACGGCATTCCCTTGATCTTCGACGAGGTGGTAACCGGCTTCCGCTTTGCCTATGGCGGGGCCCAGGCCTATTACGGCGTGACGCCGGATCTGTGCGCCATGGGCAAGGTGATCGGCGGCGGCTTCCCCCTGGCAGCTATCGCGGGCGGGGCCGACATCATGGCGCATTTTGACAAGAATGCCGTGGCGGATGAAAGCTTCATGCCGCAAATTGGCACCCTTAGCGGCAATCCAGTGGCCGCCGTCGCGGGTTTGGCTACGTTAGAGATCCTGCGCCGGCCGGGCACCTACGAGAAAATCTTCGCCACTGGTACGGCGTTGATGCAGGGCCTGGACGATCTCCTACAGGACGCCGGCATCCCCGCCGTGGTGCTGGGTGAGCCGCCATTGTTCGACGTCTTTTTCACCTCTTCCAAGGTCAAGGACTACCGTGGCATGCAGGGCAATGACACCGAACGGGCCCAACGCTTCAATGGCGTGCTGCGCCAGCACGGTATCCTGAAGGGAGACAGTAAATTCTATGTTTCCCTAGCTCATGATGATACAGACGTCGCGCAAACTTTGGCTGCCTTCGCGGCAGCCGTGAAAGCTCTTTGAACTCTCTTTAGAATCAGACGAAAGAAAATACCCGTGAATGATGCCAGCGAGACTATTGCGCTATTGAACAACCGCGTCAGCGTCCGAAGCTACAAGGACGATCCGGTGCCCGAGGAATTGATCGATCAAGTTTTGCAAGCTGCTTTTCGGGCGCCCACGTCGTCCAATATCCAGACGTATAGCGTCATCATTGTGCAGGATCCGGTTATCCGAAAACAATTGGCGGCAGTCGCTGGCGGTCAGAAACATGTGGAAAAAGCGCCTGTCTTCCTGGCCTTTTGCGCCGATCTGACCCGCCTCGAGTATGCCCTGGCCAAAAATGGCAACACCCTGGTGGACAATAATCTGGAGGTTGGCCTGGTTGCCTCGGTCGACGCCGCGCTGGTGGGCATGTCAACCTACTTGGCCGCCGAGTCCGTTGGCCTGAAAGGCGTCATGATCGGCGCCCTACGTAACGACGCCGTGGCCACGGCGCGCATTCTCGGTCTGCCGTCCCAGGTCTATTGCGTTTTCGGTATGTGCCTGGGCTTTCCCGACGATGTACCACCGCAAAAGCCACGCATGGATTATTCCACCATGGTGCATTACGAACGCTTTGGCGCCTTGCGGGATAACCGGGATACCGGCAGCAGCCTGGACGACTATGATGCCGCCCTGGAGGCGCATTATAAAAGTATCGGCATGGCAACAACGCCGGATTCCTGGACCCATGACATGGACAAGAAGTTCTCGCCGCAGCTACGCGAAGGCTTGCGCGAGCAGCTCAAACAACAGGGATTCGACTTCCGTTAACGGTCTATGGACTCGGGATTGTTGCGCCGGGTGGTGAACTTGTCGGTTTCGAAAACACCCTCGGGGATGTCGTAGTAGCCCGCTGCGTGCTGGGCCGGCGTTGTTTCGGCCATTGCGATGGCGCCAAACGGGCAGACATCATAACACAGCTCGCAACCGATGCAGCTTTCGGGATGCATCTCGACCTTGCCATTGGCTTGGCTGAGCGCTTCATAGAAACACATCTGGATGCAGACCGTGCAAGTCGGGTTCTTGCAAGTGTCGTGATCAATGGCGGCATAGCGGCGGGCGCGGGCGAATTGCTCGCTATAATCGCCGGCGGCCTGGGCCGAAGCGATGCCGTACATGCCCCGGATATCGTCATAGCCCTTTTCGTCCATGAACCGCTCCATGCCCTCAATGACCTTGGTCAGCCATTTGATGCCTTTGATCATCAGGACCGAGCCGATTTGCACCACCCCGGCGCCAGCCATGATGAATTCGATGGCATCGCGGTGATCGAAGATGCCGTTGGAGCCAGCCACGGGCATGCCGATCTCCTGATGGATACGATGCACCCAGCGCAATGACAGCGGCTTGGTCCAGGTACCGCCGATACCCGCCGGGCCGCCGATTTGCGGCGTCGCCGTATCGATATCGATGGAAAATCCGGTATAGCGGTTGGTCGCGGTGACGGCCGCGGCCCCCGCGCCTTTGACGGCACGGGCGATGGCAACGGGGTCGGCCTGATCCGGGGTCAGCTTGACCACGATTGGGATATCAACAACTTCGGCGACCTGCCGGGTTACTTCCGCCGCCATCTCGGGATCCTGGCCGATCATCGATCCGCCATGTACGCCAGGCATCATGGCCGGATGAGGACAGCCAAAATTCAACTCCACCATGGGCAGGCCGCAGTCCTCGATCGTGCGGGAGATATCGCGCCAACCGCCGATTTCCTTGGCCCCGACGCTGCCGATCAAATGCGCGCCCCGTTCGGCGCCATAGGCCTGACATTCCTTAAGATAAGGAATCCAGTCCTTGTAGGCGGTAGAGGCGTAGCCGGAGCGGCTGTAGAAGACAAAGTCCTTGGCCGGCTTGCCGTGGATAATCTTCCCCTGAGCATTCATTACCGCGTATTTGGAATTCTGCGTCAGCTGCGCCATGTCCTCGATATCGGTCAGGGTCTTAACGATGGCGCCGCCTGCACCGGCATCGAAACACTGCTTGATCAGGTCCGGGCTGTTGGTCGGCTCGATTGACGCGACCACCACGGGGTTCTTGAAATTCAGACCGCAGAATTCAACTTCAGTATTCGCCATTTCTCGCTCACTCCGTTACGCAGACTAAAACGCCTCATCATCCGGCATCATCAGAACCTCGGCGCCAGCGGTGGCGCGAGCTTTCAACGACGCTGTATCGGGCATCACCCGCCCCATGTAAAAGCGCGCCGTATTTAGCTTCATTTTATAGAACGCCTCGTCATCACCGCCCTTGGCCAGCTGATCCAACGCCACCCGCGCCATCCGGGCCCACATGTAGCCGACCGCCACGGTGCCCATCATACGCAGAAAGTCAACCGAGGCGGCACCGGCTTCCTCGTGGTTCTGAATCGCATTCTGGGCCAGCCACATGGCCACGGCCATCAGGTCATTCAAGCCTGCTTCCAACGGCTTGGTATAGGCCTGCATATCCTCGTCGTCTTTTTGCGCGGCAATGAATTCGCTTATCAGGGTGAACAACGCACGGGCGGGGCGGCCATTATCGACGCCCATGCGGCGGCCCACCAGGTCCAGGGCCTGCACCCCGTTGGCGCCCTCGTATAGCTGGGAAATACGGGCATCGCGGACGAACTGCTCCATGCCGTGCTCGCGCACATAGCCATGACCGCCAAAGCACTGCATGGCCATGTTGGTGCATTCAAAACCCACATCGGTGAAATGCGCCTTGACCACTGGGGTCAGAAGATTGAACAGGTCGGAAACCTGTTGCTTACGTTCGTCATCGCCATCGAAGCGGCCGACCGTAGCCTCGTGGGTCAGCCACATCAACAGAGCGCGGGCGCCTTCATTGAAGGCCCGCATGTGCAACAGCATACGCCGCACATCGGGGTGCACCACGATGGGATCGGCCTCTTTATCGGGGTATTTCGCACCGGTCAGGGACCGGCCAGCGAGGCGCTCGCGGGTATACTCAGCCGCATTCTGATAGGCCACTTCCGACAGAGCCACGCCCTGGTAGGCAACGCCGATACGGGCGCCGTTCATCATCTGGAACATGCCCGCCATGCCGGCGCCCGAGCTTCGTTTCTTTTTCTTGCTATCCTCACCCTCAACCTTTGGTTCCGGTTTCGGCCCGAGGCGATGACCAATGGCGCCTTCGTAATGTAGGACGGCGGTGGATGAGCCCTTAATACCCATCTTGTGCTCGATACTGCCACAGACCACGTTATTGCCCTGGCCCAGGCTGCCGTCGTCGTTGACGCTAACCTTGGGCACCAGAAACAGGGAGACGGCGGAAAGCCCCTCGCCTTCCCCTTCCACCTTGGCCAGGACCAAATGGACGATGTTGTCCGTCATATCGTGGTCACCGCCGGTAATGAAAATCTTGGTGCCCGTAATGGCATAGGTGCCGTCGTCCTGCTCCACCGCCTTGGTGCGCATCAATTTTAGGTCAGTACCGCAATGGGGCTCGGTCAGGTTCATGGTGCCGGTCCACTCCCCCGACATCATCTTGGGCACATAGAGCTGCTTCAAATGGTCCGGCGCTATTGCCATCAAAACGCTGGCCGCGCCACCCGTCAGGCCGACGTAGGTCGAAAGCGACAGATTTGAAGACATGGCCATTTCGCCAACCGCCATGCCGACGACACCCGGCAGGCCTTGACCGCCCCAATCGGGCGAAGTGGCGATCGCATTCCAGCCACCTTCGTTCCAGGCATCGAAGGCCTCCTTGAAGCCTGTTGGCGTCCGCACCACGCCGTTTTCAAAGCGGCAGCCTTCCTCATCACCAACCTGGTTCAAGGGCGCCCAGATCTCTTCGGCTATCTTGGCGCCGCCATCCAGGACCGCATCGATCAGATCATCACTGACATCGCCATAGCCGGGGATCTCGGTACAATCCGTAATCGCCAACAGCTCGTTCAGAACAAAACGGAGGTCTCTTACCGGTGCGGTGTAACTTGGCATGGTTCGGCTCCCTAACAGGGGTTCGTGGAGAGGCAGGTAACGTTATTGCGTGAATATGCTTTTACAATAAATCGCCGCACAAGGCTTCCGCTTCCTTCATCATTTCCGCGACTACCCCACACGGCGGCCTTGGCCGGCCCAATAGGTCTCGCGCAGGGCTTTCTTATCTGGTTTACCCAAGGGCGTAAGCGGAATTTCCTCTACGATATCAACCGATTTCGGCGCTTGCACCGCGCCCTTGGCATCGCGGACCCTCTGGATCAATGCGTCGACATCGATCTCAGCGCCTGGGCGCGGGATCACCACGGCCTTGACCGCCTCACCCCATTTGTCATCCGGCACACCGATCACGGCGGCCATGGCGACGTTCTGATCCGTGGTCAGCACATCCTCGATCTCGCGAGGGAAGACATTGAAGCCGCCAGTGATGATCATGTCCTTCTTACGATCGACGATGTAGAGAAAGCCGCGCTCATCGGCGAAAGCCATATCGCCTGTATGCAGCCAGCCATTCGCCAGAGTTTCCGCCGTCTGTTCCGGGCGCTGCCAGTACTCGTCCATCACTTGCGGTGCCTGGGCACAAATTTCGCCGACCTCGCCCACCGGCACTTCGTTACCATCTTCATCCAGCAACGCAACTTGGACTGACGTGCAGGGATGGCCACAGGCCGCGAATAGACCTGGATCATCCTTGTTATGATCGCCCTTGCGCAGCACGGTCAGGGGATAGCCTTCCGTCTGGCCATAAAGCTGGCAGAACACCGGGCCGATCCGCTCCAACCCCTCCAGCAGACGGGTTGGCGACATGGGCGCCGCGCCATACATCAGCAATTCCAAACTGGAAAGATCGGCACTATCCAGTTTTGGCTGGTCGAGTAGCATATTGACCATTGTTGGCACCAACAACGTGGCCGAAATCCGCTCCATCCCGATATCATTGAGGACTGCTTCGGGATTGAAGCCATGATGCATATGCACCCGCCCGCCACGCAACAGGGTGGGTGGAATTTTCGTCCCGCCGACGTGGGATATCGGCGCGACGGCAAGATAGACAATATCCTCCGGCCATTCGAAATCCGCCATCACCGCATTGGTCATGGCGACAAAGGAATGATGCCGGCGCATCGCGCCCTTGGATTTTCCCGTGGTACCGCCGGTATAGCCCAGCATCCCATCGTCATCCGGCTGGCATAAGATGACTGGGGAGACAGCGCCTGCATCGTCCGCGGCGGCACGGATATCGAGGCCATAGGCGGCCGGACCCAAGGTGAAGGTTTTCTGCAAACGCGGCGTCGCCACCACCAATTCTGCGCCCCGTTCCAGATAATTTTCCGCATCCACGAACAGGTAGTCAATTGCAGCGTCTTCGAGAATGAATTGCTGGTCCTCATATGCGCCCAGGGGGTGCAGCGAGGTGGCGCACAGTCCAAGACCCTGTGCCGCGATATTCGCCAGCCAAGCCTCGGCCCGGTTGGCATTCAACAGGGCAATCCGTTGTCCTCGGCTAGCCCCCGCACCTTGCATGACCGCTTGGTAACGCCCCACCAGATCCCAGCACTGGGCATAGGTGAAGGAGCCGCCATAACCGCTAAAGGCAACCCGGTTACCCCAACGGGCCAGGGCCCGCAGCATCAATGCTGGATTGGTCAGACCTTGGTGCAGTTTGCTCATGTCATACCCTTTTAGGTCACCGTTTTAGGTCACGGTCAAACTGGCCCGGCCCAGGCCGTCGACTTCGGTCACCATGTGATCGCCCGGTTGCAGCCACTTGGTGGCAACGATGGAACCGGTCAGGACCACATCGCCGGCCCGTAGCATGGTGCCCCGATCATTCAAATTATTGGCCAACCACGAGAGCGGCACCAGGGGATGGCCCAAGGCATCGCCGCCGACCCCTTCGCCCACCACCTCGCCATTGATCAGCATGCGGCCCGCCAATGCAGCCAGGTCCAGATCCTGCCAATCCGAGATCTCATCGCCCAGTATGCAGCCGGCATTAAAGGAATTGTCGGCGATCAACAAAGGTGCATCGATCAGGCTGTAGTCGATGGCCCTGTCGTCAACGATTTCGATGGCCGCCATGCAGGATGCGACCGCTTCGCGGATACTGTCCTGATCATAGGGACCGCCGGACGCTGGCAGATCATGGGCGATGCGCACGGCAATCTCCGACTCCACGCCAATATTGACGAAGTTATCGTAGGGCAAACTGACTGCGCCGCGATGCACTCGGGAGGCGAAAACTGCCCCTTCGCAAGGCTGACCCACGCCGACCAATTCCTGCATCACCTTTGAAGTCAAGGCGACCTTCCACCCCGCCACCTTTCCGGCACCCGCCTCGACCCAAAGGGCCTGCAGTATGTCTTGGACCAGATAGGCCGTTGCGACGTCGGGCGGTGCCAGACCGGCGGGCAACGGCGCGCCTTGCTGCTTGGCCTGGGCAGCGTCGAACAAATAGCGCGCGGCGCCGGTGATGGGATCAGATGCCATAACCGCTCACTCCTTCACGGCGACCAGCATGGTGAAGATGCCCCCAATGGCATCGCGGGCGATCTCTTTTAAGCCAGCGCCGGCGAACAGATCCCGCTGCATCTCGATGGTGGGCACCACATTGCCCCAGATCAGTTCGTTGAACTGGGTCTGTACGGCGAAGTTGTAAGCGGGGTCCCGCAGTCCCTCCAGATCGGACGGATAGGTTTCATCCAGGATGAACATCACGCCGCCGGGTTTAAGCGACTTGGCCACATCCTTGATCACGTCGGGCCTGATGCCGTCATCGATCTCGTGCAGCACCTCGAACATCATGGCCAAATCGAATTCTCCCTCGCGGCCGATACCATCAGGCCCAACGGCCTGCACCGTGACCCGGTCGGCAACATCGGAAGCGGCTATGTTGGCCTGGGCCGCCGCGACACCATGGGGGTCGATATCGACGCCATGGCAACGGCTGTTGGGCCAGGCCTGGGCCACCTTCATCATCAGACCGCCGATGCCACAGCCGACATCCAATACCGACGCGCCCGCCGCCAGTTTGTCCTTCATGCCTGGGATACCACCCAGCATATGGCGCGCCACGACCGTATGGAAACCAGCAGTGGTAGCGCCCACGTGACGAGAAAAGTCGTCGCCATGTTCCTGAAAGCGGTTGGTCCCGCCGGTGCGGAAATTTTCGGCATATGTCCGCAAATCGTCACTGCCGTAGTGCGCCGTTGAGATAATATAGGGCGCCAAGTTGCGCGGGTCGTTGGTATCCACCAACAATTGATCCATCATCTCGGCCAAGCGGAAGCAGCCGTCATCACCCGCCTCCAACAGGCCATAATGGTATCCGGTCTTGCACCAGACATCGATATAGAGGCCATGCAGATCCAGATCGGATGCCAGGCTGGCCGGATTGCAACCGCCCGCACCGGCCTCGTTGATCTTGGCGAACAGGCCCAATTCGGTGCCGATCGCCATATGATGCACGGCGTGAAAACCTTTCAGGTATTCCCACATCCGATCCGTGGGGTCTTTCGCCGATATCTCCGTCATGATCGCGTCTCCCTAATCTTTTGTTATTTCAATGCAGCGTAGGCGGCGGTAAATCCGGCCAAAGAAACCGGCACGGTGATCTTTTGCTGCCGGCTATCATAAAAGGTCAACGTCGCCTGGTGCCCGACCTTCAGAGTTTTCAACAAGGGACCTTCCAGGGCCATGCGCGTGTGGCAGCCATTGGCCAGGCAGATTTCCAAGGGTATGTTCAGGATCTCGCCCTCGTCGATCTGCAGCAGCAAACCACCGGGCAGATAAACTCCCAGGGGTAGGGTCAGAAAAACCATGGCCGGCTTTTCCGATTCCGGATAGCGCACCCCGATACGCAGGATATCCCGCTTGTCCTTCAAGGTCTTGGCGATCTGCATGATAAAGCAGCGTTCGGGATCATTGTCGCTCTTGCGCTCGCAACGAAGACGCCAATCCTCGAAGTCCTTTTCCCGCGCCGAAATAGCCTGCGCCGGAGCCAGAGAGGTCAAGAGATACAAACCAGCGGCAAGCGCGGCAATAAGGCGGGCATTAGCGGGCATATTGTTGTCCTTACGTTGATCGGGGCCGTGGCGACAAATGTAGCCGCTTTGCCCAAGGTCCAACAACTGCTTTGCCACTTTAACCTTGGCGGCGCTATTGCCATACTGGCGTAGCGAAAATTCCAAGGAACAAGATCACATGAGCCAGATTTCACTAACCGCCGAGAATACGCTGCCTGACGGTGGCCTAACCGGATGCTTTGTCGGGCGCGCATGGCTGCCGGGTGATTGGGGCGGCCCGACACCAGTTTTGGTCAGCGACGAGGGCGTGTTTGATCTGTTGTCCGTCGCGCCCACTTTGTCTGGATTGCTGGCCATGGATGATCCCGCCGCGGCCGCCCTGGGAGGCAAGGGCGTGCGCCTGGGTGATGTGGAGGCAATGCTCGCCAACAGCGCCCACAATAACCAGGATCCCGACCAATCCTATTTCCTGGCACCGGCCGACCTGCAAGCACTAAAAGCCTGTGGCGTGACCTTTGTCAGCTCCATGCTGGAACGGGTGATCGAGGAACAGGCCAAGGGCGATCCGGACAAGGCGGCCGAAATTCGTGACGCCATCGGGGCAGAGATCGGCCAATCCCTGGCCGATATCACGCCCGGTTCCGAGGAAGCTGCACGGGTCAAGGCGGTGTTGGAGGAACAGGGCTTGTGGTCACAGTACCTGGAAGTCGGCATCGGTCCCGACGCGGAGGTTTTCACAAAATCCCAACCCATGGCCGCCGTCGGCATGGGCGCGGAAATCGGCATCCACCCCAAATCGACCTGGAACAACCCGGAACCTGAAATCGTTCTGGCCATTGCGCCGGATAGCCGCGTCGTTGGCGCCTGCCTGGGCAACGACGTCAACTTGCGGGATTTCGAAGGCCGCAGCGCGTTGTTATTGGGCAAGGCCAAGGACAACCGCGCCTCCTGCGCCGTGGGCCCGTTCATCCGCCTATTCGATGATGGCTTCAACCTCGACCACGTACGTGCCATGGACATCAGCCTTTCGGTTTCGGGTACCGATGGCTTCGAATTGCAAGGCAGCTCTTCGATTGCCGAAATCAGCCGCGATCTGGCCGACCTAGCCACCTATGCCTGCGGTCCGCATAATCAATTTCCTGACGGCCTATTGCTGTTCACGGGCACCATGTTTGCCCCTACCGAGGACCGGGATGCCCCCGGCCAGGGCTTTACCCATCACCTGGGCGATATCGTCACCATCGCCAATCCCATGCTGGGCAGTCTGACAAATCAGATAAACCATACGGACAAAATCCCGCCCTGGACCTTCGGCGTCGGCGCCCTGATGACGAATTTGTCAGCTCGGAACCTGCTATGAAACCGGAGGTATTGAAGCAATTGGGCGGCATTTCCACAGCCACGCTGACCATGCAATTGCTAAAGCGCGGCCTGCGCAATTGCTTCATTGTCGGCGCCCGCCCACTTAACCCATCAACGTGTCATTTCGCAGCACAAGCTTATACCCTTCGGTTTATACCCATGCGCGAAGATTTATCCCGTGTAGAGGTACTGGGCGACCCGGAATATCCGCCACGCAAGGCGGTTGAAGACATCCCCCCAGGCCAGGCCATGGTCATCGATGCCCGCGGCGAAACAGGCGCCGGCGTGATCGGCGATATTTTGGCGGCACGATTGCAGGAGCGCGGCATCGCCGCGATAGTCAGTGACGGACCCGTGCGTGACGGGGTCGCGGTAGCAGCCGGATCACTACCGGTTTTTTGCGCAGGTAGCGCCGCGCCGGCCAGCCTGAATGTCCATTTTGGCGCAGATTTGCAGTGTCCTATCGCCTGTGGCGGCGTTGCGATCATGCCGGGCGATATTCTGGTCGGGGACAGCGATGGCGTCGTGGTTGTACCACAAGCCATGGCCGAGGAAATCGCCAACGACGGCGCGGAACAAGAACGGTTGGAAGAATTTCTGAAAAAACGAGTCGAAGCCGGCCATCCCACCATAGGCACCTATCCGCCCAATGCCGAGACTTTGCGAGCGTATGAAGACTGGAAGGCGACCAACCTGGTGTCCTGAACCAGAAATACGCCGTGTTTAGGACACTAGACGGCTGACGCTTCTTTCTGGGTCAGGGCTGTTAGCATATTTTCCACTACCTCTCGGCCCAGGCCGCGGGTAATGAAGACGATGCGGGAGCGATGGTCGTCATCGGGCCATTCGTCCAACTGCACGGGGGGATGGAACATATGCTGTACGCCATGGACGACGATAGGCGTCTCGCTTTCCGCTACGTTCAACATGCCCTTGATGCGCAGAATATCGTCGCCGCGATATGTTGTCAGCAGCTCCAGCCAGCTGGCGATCTGGTCCCAAGGCAGGCGGTCTTCTAGATAGACGCAATAGGCCTGAATCTGGTCGTCGTGACGATTGACGTCATGCTCGTGCTCATGGCCATGAGCATGCCCGTGCTCGTCCGGCTCATCATAGGCTTCCGCACGCAACCAGCGTTGTACGTCCAGGGACTTGGTATCCGGGTCATATAGGCCGGCGTTGAACAATAGGGCGGGATCAATCTCGCCATGAGCCGCGCGGTGAATATGGGCCGCCGGGTTTAGACCACGCAGGCGTCGTTCCAAGGCGTCAAGGCTGGCGTCATCGGCCAGATCGGTTTTGGAGATCACGATACGGTCGGCCACGGCGGCCTGTTTCACGGCCTCGACATGTTTTTCCATTGTCGTCTCCGCCAGCATGGCATCCGCCGTGGCGATCACGCCATCCAGGCGGTAGCGGCCCATTAGGAACGGATCGGCCATCAAGGTATGGAGGATGGGCGCGGGATCGGCCAGGCCGGTGGTCTCGATCACCAAACGCTCGAAATCAGGAATTTCCTGTTTGGCCCGCCGGGTAAAAAGGCTCTTCAAGGTATCAACCAACTCGCCCCGGATAGTGCAGCACAAACAGCCGCTGGACATCAAAACCACATCATCGTCGACGCTTTCCACCAGCATGTTATCGATCCCGATCTCGCCAAACTCGTTGATCACCACGGCGGTTTTGGCCATGCCCGGATGCTGGATCAGACGGTTCAACAGGGTCGTCTTGCCGCTGCCCAGAAAGCCCGTGATCACGGATACGGGCAGGCTATCGACCTCAACCTTCGTCATGATATTTTCCTTGTGGTCTTGGGGCGGTTCGGGGCGGCTCGTGATCAAGAGACCAGAATGGCAGCACTAGCATCCAGATCAGGTTGGCGCAAACGCTGCCGCCATAATTGGGCAGGCCAATCTGCATTTCATCGTGGCCCAACGCCGGCTGGGCCCGGTAAGAGCCGAACAGACGGTCCCACCAGGGCAGGTTGAAGCCGAAATTGCTGTTATACTCAGCTGCCTCAATAGAATGATGCACCCGGTGCATATCCGGTGTCACCACCACAAGGCGTAGCCAGCGGTCCAGACCAGGGGGCAGGCTCACGTTGCCATGGTTGAACATGGCGGTACCGTTCAACAGCACCTCGAAAATCAACACAGCCAGGGCGGCGGGTCCCAGAATTGCCACCGCACCTAGCTTGATCACCATGGACAGGGCCATCTCCAGCGGATGAAAGCGTAGCGCCGTGGTGACATCAAAATCCGGGTCCGCGTGGTGCATCCGATGCAGACGCCAAAATAATGGGATCTTGTGGAACAGGCGGTGCTGCCAATAAACGATCATATCCAGCAGCGCGGCGGCCACGGCCACCTCTAGCCAGCCGGGCAGCGCCAGCCAATTGAACAGGCCCCAGGCGTTTTGTTCGGCCCAAAAGGCAGCGCCCACGGCCAGGATGGGAAAGAGCAGGCGCACCAGGACTGTGTTCAACGCCACGATGCCCAGATTACCAAACCAGCGAAATGGCTTGTTCTGGGTCAGGGCTCGGCGCGGCACGGCAACTTCCCACAGCGCCATAATGATCAGAACGCCTAGAAAAATCACCAGTCGGATTGTGCCCTCGTTATGTATTATGCTCTCGGACATGGCTGATTTCCTGTACGACGGCCCGGATCGGGCCGATACCACTCTGGTTCTGGCCCATGGCGCCGGCGCGGCCATGGATAGCCCGTTCATGACAACCTTCGCCGAGGGCTTGGGCGCACGCGGCCTCAAGGTGGTACGCTTTGAGTTCCCTTATATGGTAACCCGCCGCGCCACGGGCAACAGACGGCCGCCGGACCGACAACCAATCCTATTGCAATCCTGGCGCGAGGTCATCGCACGGCTGCGCGAGGAGGGCATCAGTGAGCGGCTGGCCATCGGCGGCAAATCAATGGGCGGTCGCATGGCATCACTTTTAGCGGCGGAGCCTGACACGCCGAATATTCAGGCCTTGGTCTGCTTGGGTTATCCTTTTCATCCCGCCGGAAAGCCGGAACGCACGCGGACCGAACACCTTAGGAATTTATCCCTGCCTAGCCTGTTTCTGCAGGGCGAGAGGGACAAACTTGGCAGCAAGGCGGAAGTTGCGGACTACGCCGTGGCCGACAGCATCCAATTCCATTGGAGCCCGGACGGCGACCATGATCTGGTGCCGCGCAAACGATCAGGTTTCAGCCAGAACGAAAACTGGGCGACAGCGATGGACGCCGTCGCCGAATTCCTGAAATCGCTTTAAATTTAGAGGCTGGTATGGCGGGCTCGGACGCCGCGTTCGATGGCGGCGGCGATCAGGCGGTCGAGTTGCAGGCTGTCGCGTAATTGTTGCAACAGGCGCAGTTCCTCCTGCTCTACATGCAGGTCGGCAGCGGCAACCTCGCAGGCCAGGGCGTAGGCGGTCTCGCTCAGTTTCGCCGGTAGGGAGGCGACGATCAGGTCAAGCACCTGGTCCAACCCGCCGGGCAGCCCCAGCTTGGCGGCGCAGTCCTCGGCCAAGGGGACCAATTCCTCGACATTGAAATCTTCGAAGACGGGCAGATTTTGCACCTGATCGCCAATCCGCTTCAATTCCCGGTCGGTCATGTCGTTATCGGCCGCGGACATCAACACCATGATATAAATCAGGGCACTATGGGGGTTCAGAATATCGTCGCTCATGGTGTTCTCCTAAGCTTCGCCCTCCTGCGGGGCGCGGCGAAATACATAGGCGAGGCACCGGGTGACTGCAAGGTTTCATCTAAGTCTTCATCCCGAGGCAGCGATAATTTTCCCAAGACGCCGGGTGGCGGCCGCGATCGCGGCTTCATCGTGCGCGGCATAACCCAGCATCAGACCTTGGCGCAAGGGTTTGCCAGCGTATGTGGTGCTCAAAGCCATGGCCGTGACACCGGCCTCGGCCGCCGCCCGGGCGATCCGTCGATCATCCATTGCACCCCGTAGTTCGGGGCCCGGCTTGGCGATCAGATGCATGCCTGCTTCATCGGCATCAATCTCCAACAAGCCGGGCAAATCGGCCCTGGCGGCCGTTAATAAGGCCTCCTGACGGCCTGCGTACAGCCGGCGCATGCGGCGCACGTGAGCGGCAAAATGGCCATCTTCGATGAAACTCGCCAAAACCGGCTGGGCCAGCATGGCGGTGTGATCATCCAGCACCCTTCGGGCCCGGATGAAAGGATCCACCAGATCGGTGGGCACCACCAGATAGCCCAGGCGCAGCGCCGGAAACAGCACTTTCGAGAAGCTGCCCACGTAGATCACCCGCCCCGTGGTGTCCAAACCCTGCAGCGCCGCCAGGGGCCGGCCCGCATAGCGGTATTCACTGTCATAGTCGTCTTCCAAGATCCAGCCCTGGCGGCGGCGGGCCCATTCGATCAGGGCAAGGCGGCGACGCAGGCTCATCACCACACCCAAAGGATGCTGGTGCGATGGCGCGACACAGGCCAACCGGGCCATGGGCGCGCGGGCTTCACCGGCGCCGATATCCAGGCCTTCTTCGTCCACCGGCACCAGCGCGATGCGCAGGCCGGCGGCAGTCAGAGCCCCGCGTATGCCGCCGTAACCCGGCTCCTCCACCATGGCCTGGTCATCATGATCCAGCAAAACTTGTGCGGCCAGGCCGATCGCCTGCTGGGCTCCGCTGACCACGATGATCTGACCGGGATCGCAACGCACCCCCCGCATGACACCCAAATAGGCCGCGATTGCAGCTTTCAGCGGGGGATAGCCTCCGGAATCGCGGCTGTTTGCCAGTTCCGGGCCTGGCCGACGCCAAAACCTAGCCATCAGACGGGCCCAAATGGCAAAGGGAAAGGCGTTGATATCGGGTCCAGGGGCAAAAGCCGCCTCGCTTCCCACCGAGACCCGGCTGATCGCCGCCAGAGCCTGGCCGCGCCGGGAGAGGCCATAGCGGCGGGCAACGTCATCGGCTTGCTCCGTTCGGTAGCTACCCGGCCGCTCGGTTTGGCGCCGGTCCGGGCGACCCAGCACATCATCGGGCAGTTCCGAGGCCACGTAGGTACCGTCGCCCTGCCGGGTTTCAACATACCCTTCGGCCAAAAGCTGCTGCAGGGCCGTGGCCACTGTATTGCGGGAGAGGGATAAATCCTGGGCCAGAACCCGATTGGCCGGCAGGCGGCTGCCCGAGGGCAGACGACCATCCAGGATCATCAAGCGCAAACGGTCGTATAACTGCCGATACAGCGGCCCTGCGTTGTCTTTATCCAAGTCGAGAGCCAGCAAATTAGCGCCGCCAGGCATACATTTCTCCTTCCAGAAAAATTGGCTCCATATAATTATCACAAATAGGACTTTTATATGAGCCATTTTTAACCTAAACTAGAGACAGTGTAATTTGCGCCTCAAAAAGGAATGGATTATGAAGCTGGCCACCGGAACACCTTGGATGCCCGCCCCTGAATATGGGCGTGGTTTGCGTGGTCTAGGGGTCAATCTGCTGGTACGCGATGTTACCGCTGCTCTCAAGTTCCAGGTTGAGGTGCTGGGTGCGGAGGTCGTGCACTCAGACCCGGATTTTGCCGCCGTGCGCGGTTATGGTGCCGAATGGATGCTGCATGCTGACCACACCTATAGCGACCATCCTCTAAAAGGCAGCCTGGATGAGGATCTGGCGCGCGGCATCGGCGCGGAACTGCGGCTTTATGGCCGCGACCCCGATGCTGCCGAGGCAACCGCACGGGAGTTGGGATACGAGGTTCTAGCCGGCGCGCTGGACAAACCGCACGGCCTGCGCGAGGCCTATATTATCGACCAGGACGGCTATCTTTGGGTACCCGGCGTGCCTCTGCCGTAGCGCATAACTAGCCCTGGACGATACCGCCACGCAGGGCGCCCGCCTCGACATTCTGCCAAAGCACCGCGTGATCTTCCGGCAGGTGCCGACTGTTCGGCATGGATAGCCACAAACGGTGCAGACAACGGCGCTGATCAATGCTGTTGCCGGGATGATCTTGGTATGCCGTGCGGGCATGGTAGATCACATGGTTGTTGATAAATTGCATATCTCCGGCCTGCATGGTCATCTCCATACACAGCTCGTCCGCCAGTTCATTCAACATATCCAAGGCCTGCCAATGGCCCGCCTCCATGACCGGAACACCAGCCATTTCCTGGGCCGCCTCCACGTAAGTCCGGGAATAATGCGAGGTAAAACGTCCGTCCCGTTGCCCAAACACGGGCAGGGCATAACTCATGGCCTCGCCACCGCGCTCCTCGCCCAGGCGGGAGCGGTGATAGGGCCCATATAATAGCGCCGCCAGCTCCGGATGCCTTTGCAGCATCACGTTATGCACTGTGGCTGACGAGGCGATGCGGCTGACACCGCCGATAGGTGCCTGGCGCAAACACAACAGCGCCACTACGTCCGTGCGGTCGGTATGAAAACGCAACAGGTTATTGGACAGGGTGCGCGCCTTGGACGATTTGAAAGTACTGCCGTCCCGCGCCGTCAATTTATGCCCCAGAATGGTATCCGTATCCTGGCTTTCATCCTGGATATCGCGCATCAACAGACCTTTGCTATCCTGACAGACCGGCTGCCCCATATGCAGGCCAATACCGTACCAGACATGACGCAGACCATCGCCGAAAGCTTCCACGGGCAGGCCGGATAGATTGGCAAGGCCGCTGCCCTGTTCCAACTCCTCCGCCATATCCGCTAGCTTGGCAGGCAGATTGACGAGTGGGAAATCCGCCTTGGTCATCCGCGCCCAAGGGATTCCGCTTTTCAGAGCAGACTCGCAAGCAGCTTTTAGCTCCGCGACATCATCGCTGGACAAAACAAACCGCCAGCGAGGATCGTCCTGCATATCGGCGCCCAGCCAGGCACAGGCCCCCTCAATTGGTATTTGGTTTTCCCTCACCATTCCGTCTACTCCCCTGTTTCCGCACCCAACATGGCCTCGACCAGTTCCTGTACCCCCAGAGCATCTGCAGCACTGGCCAGGACATTTGGTTCACCGTCCATCCAAGCCGCCACATTGTCCAATTGCAAGCCGAAACCTTCAACACGCGGATCCTCGACCTCCGGAAATTCCTGGATCCATTCACCGCCATCGCTGGATTGGAGGAAGAACCAATCATGGAGGCGGTGGCTACGTTTGCTACCCCAAACGGTCATTTCCACCCGATCCGGTCCCGCCCCACCACTGGAACCCAACACGGACACTGGCACTCCGCCGCAATCCAGCACCGCCGAAATATGCGTCTCACACAATTCTGGATCGTCCTGGTAGACCGGACAGGAGGTGATTAGTGTCGCCGGGCCCAGCAAACGCTGGGTTACGAACAGGAAATGCGAGAGCACTTCGCGAGTGTAGCCGCCTTGATCGCGAAATCGCAGCCAGTCCGCATCCGCCTGCCAGTCACGGGGCCAGCGGGTGAAATGCACGATGATATCCACGCCGATGATTTCGCCCAGAGCACCGCTGTCGATGCGTTCCTTGGTCAGGGTCACGGCACGGGAAGACGCCTGAATGAAATTCACCACGTTAGGTGTGTAGGTATCATCCAACGCCGCCACCAGGTCGCGGCTGCTCTCTATTTCAATGCCCAGGGGTTTTTCGCAATAGAGCGGCTTTTCGGCCGCCATGGCCCGGTCTGCATAATCCCGGTGCCACAAAGGCGGCGTGGCGACATAGACAAGATCGGCAGCGGCAATGACCGCGTCCGCATCCGCCATGATCGTGAGGCCGGGTGTTTCCGCCGCCGCGTCCGCGCAGGCCTTGGCGTCGGGATCCCAGGCGCCGCTGATCGCAAGGCGAGAATGCTTGACCACATTGGTGATCATCCGCCGCCCCATGATGCCGAGGCCAATGACCCCAATGCTGTGTATTTTTTCACGCATCCGCTAATTTTTCTCTCGGCTGGGCGCGACCACATCGAACATCATATCGAAATCATCCAGAATTTCGAACAGCTGCTCAACCAGCGTTGCATCGCCTTGGATTTCCATATCGCCAGCGGCCAGGGCCTCCGTCACGCTGGTCCTGCGCACGTTTACCGCCACCAGCACCTCGCGGCTGACCCGTACGGAAGCAGCCGCGTCGTCCGCCACCTCACCGGGCATATAGGTCATGGTACAATTCTGTAAATTCATCACCAAACGCTCGTCGATATCATTTAGATGCCAATTAATCCGCCAATGCAGACCCACCGCCTTGGCACCATTCAGGCGCACGGCCATGAAATCAAACAGCGCACCGGCAGTCAGGGCGGTCAGCATATCCGGGCTGATCATCCGGCGCGGCGGCAGTTTGGCTAGGCCATGGCGCAGCTCTTGCGCACCATAAAGATAGGCGTTGCGCCAGGTTGCACTTTCAGCCTGATAGCCGAGTTGTTCAAAGGTATCCGCCAACAGCGCGCGCCCCGCTAGATTCTCAGGTTCGGAAAAGACCAGATGGCTCAACACCTGGGCCACCCAACGATATTCACCAGCCTCGAAATCCGTCTCAGCGCGTTTAAGCAGCGCCTCGGCACCGCCCATATATTCCACCATTTTTTTCCCGGATTCCCGCCTGGGCAGCTGATTCAGATTGGCCGGATTGGCGTCATACCAGCTAAGATACCGCTGATAGACCGCCTTGGCGTTATGACTGACGCTGCCGTAGTAACCCCGGACGGACCATTCCTGATCCAAACCAGGCGGCAGGTCCAATTCCTCGGCGATTTCCTCCCGATTTAGACCATGGTTCATCAAACGGACCGTTTGATCGTGAATATATTTGTACAGATCCCGCTGTTTCTCCAGATAAGCCCGGACCTCGTCCCGGCCCCAGGTGGGCCAGTGGTGCTGACCGATCAGGACCTCGGTCTGCTCGCCAAACATCGTCATGGCATCTGAAATATGCCGCGACCAGATGCGCGGATCACGCACGACGGAGCCCCGAAAAGGTATGAAGTTGTGCAACAGGCGGGTAGTGTTCTCCGCCATGTTCAAAACGCCGAACTGGGGCAGAAACATATGCATCTCCGCCGGCGCCTCGGAATCGGGCGCCAGCTGGAAAACTATCTCGACGCCATCGATTGTGTGGGTCTCCGTCGGCGCGGTTATCACCAGCGTTGGCGCAATCAAGGTCACCCGTCCCCGCGCCGTAACCTTGCCCAGGCCGGCATCCACCTGGCCGCGCGCTCCCTTGCGCAATAAACCGCCAAACTGGAACTGCGCCCGGCGCATCATGGCATTGCCGGCAATGACGTTTTCACCGCTCAGTTCCTCCACGAACTGATCCGGCGCAATCACCCTGATCTTGCCGGCGACCGCATCCTCGGCGCTGGCCACGCCCATGGCACCGCCATAGTGATCAACATGGCTATGGCTATAGATCACGCAGAGCACCGGTTTTTGCGGGCGATGGGCGTAGTATAGATCCAACCCGGCGCGGGCGACCTCCGCCGTGGTCATGGGGTCGATGATGATCAGACCACTATCGCCCTCAACAATGGTCATATTGGCCAGATCAATGCCACGCAACTGATAGACGTGCTCGCAGACCTTGTAGAGACCGTTGTTCATGTTCAATTGCGCCATGCGCCACAGGCTGGGATTGACGGTGTCGGGCGCTTCGACTTCGTTCAGAAACTCGTACGCCCGCAGATCCCAAAGTTCGGCACCACGCGTATTCTTGACCTGACCATCTGGCACGGCGGCAATAAAACCGCGCTGGGCCTGCTCAAAATCCGCGCGGTCGGTAAATGGCAATTCCTCCAGAACTGCTTTTTGGGCGGCCTGAGTGGTCGGCGACGCTGGTTTTGCCTTGGTCATGGTCTTCGGTGCCTTCTATTATCCAATTTCCTGGCGATCATATTGGACCACCCAGGCTCCCGGCGATAGGATAAGGCAAACAGGGAGCGCCAAAATGAATGACTACAAGGTTTTTGAGCTGGGTAACCTGCGTTTGCAACGGGGCATGACCCTGCCGAACGCGCAATTGACCTATCAGACCTATGGCCAATTGGCGGCTGATAAATCCAATGCGGTGCTATATCCCACCTCATACGGCGCCCAGCATATGGATATCGAATGGCTGATCCGGCCGGGCGGTATTCTGGATCCGGAAAAATACTTCATCGTCATCCCGAATATGTTCGGCAATGGTCTCTCCTCATCCCCCTCGAACATGGCGGAGCCTTACGGCATGGGCCGCTTTCCCACCTTCAGCCATTGGGACAATGTACAGGCGCAAAATCGCATGCTGCGGGAGGTCTTTGATATTGAACACCTAGCCCTGGTCTATGGCTGGTCCATGGGCGCGCAACAGGCCCTGCATTGGGGCGCCATATTCCCCGACCAGGTGGACAACATTTGCGCCGTCTGCGGCTCCGCCCGGACTACGCCCCACAACAAGGTTTTCCTCGAAGGCGTGCGCGCCACCTTGACCGCCGACCCCGCCTGGCACGAAGGCGGCTTTACGGCCCGGCCCGTGCGCGGACTACGCGCCATGGGACGCCTCTATGCCGGCTGGGCCATGAGCCAAGCCTTCTATCGCCAGGAAAAACACCTGGAACTTGGCTTCGCATCGCTGGAAGACTATCTGGTGCGCGGCTGGGAGGCGAACTTTCTGCGCCGCAACGGCGATGATCTACTTGCCATGCTAGCGGTCTGGTACGATTCCGATATATCCGACAACGAGATATATGACGGTGATCTGGCCGCCGCCCTGGGCGCCATCAAGGCCCGCGCCATGATCATGCCTTCCCGCACGGATCTATATTTCACGCCCGAAGATAGCGAGATCGAATGCGCCCAGATGCCAAATGGAGAATACCGGTCTATCGAATCTATTTGGGGCCACCGCGCTGGCAACCCCCTCGACAATGCCGATGACGAAGCCCGCATCCGCGGTGCTGTGCAAGATCTGTTAGGGGATTAGTCCATGGACGATACAGTTGGCGCACTGGTACCGGGTTCATCGGTACACATAGATGGCTCATCGGGTGGGCGGTTGTCAGGCCTAACCTTCGTGGCGAAGGACCTGTTCGATGTGGCGGGCCATCCCACGGGCGGCGGTAATCCGGACTGGCCGGGCAACCATGAACCGGCCAAACAACATGCCTGGGCGGTGCAAACCCTGCTGGACGGCGGCGCGGCCTTGGTGGGCAAGACCATTACCGATGAAGTCTCGCTAGGTATTCTGGGCGAGAACATCTTTCACGGCACGCCGGTGAACAGCGCCGCGCCGGACCGGGTGCCAGGCGGCTCCTCCGCCGGATCGGCCGCCGCCGTGGCCGCTGGTATGTGCGATATTGCTCTCGGCACGGACACGGGCGGCTCGGTGCGGGTACCAGCCAGCTTTTGCGGCCTATACGGCATTCGCCCGACCCATGGCCGCTTGGATCTGAGCGGTATGATGCCCCAGGCGCCAAGCTCTGACACCACCGGCTGGTTTGCCCGCGACGGTGAAACTTTCGCCAAGGCCTCCACCGTAATGCTGGAGGAGGCTATTCCGGACGCGCTGCCGGACCGCCTGATCGTTGCCGTCGACGCCTTTGGCTTTACAGACGGCAAAATGCGCGCCGCACTTCGTCCCATGATTGAGAGATTGAGCAAACTGGTGGGATCGGTCGAGGAAGAGGTCATGGCGCCGCCTGGCTTGAGCACCTGGGCCAGGGCGCAACGCACCTTGCAGCCCTATGAAGGCTGGCTGACCTTCAAGGATTGGCTGAATGAAACCAACCCCGCCATGGCCTACTCCGTCGCCCGCGGTCTAGCCGCCGCCGCCATTCCCAGCGCCGAGCGTGAATGGGCCGATATGATGCGGCAAGAAGCCCGGGCCAGACTAAATTACCTGTTGGCACCAGGCACGGTTATCTGCCTGCCGACCACGCCGTTTCCGGCCCCTATGAAGGGCCTGTCCATCAGTCAGACGGATCCACTGCGCATGCAGATCGCCTGCCTGTGCAGCCACGGCGGTCTAACCGGCGTACCGCAAGTTTCAATTCCCGGCGCAACCCTGAATGGGCTGCCCATCGGGATATCAATTATTGGCCGCTGGGGCACGGATACCCAATTGGTGGCCTTGGCAAAAGCAATGGAGACGGCCGCGTGAATACTTTGGTTGAGAACGATCCCACCGTGGTGGCGGAAGTCACCGCCCTGTTTGAAGAATACGAACAGGCCTTGATCGACAAGAATGTAGATGTTCTGGACAACACATTCTGGAACAACCCTAGGACGATCCGCTATGCCATGCATGAGAACGGCTATGGCTTTAGCGAAATTCACAAGCACCGGACGTCGCGGGCACCTGGCCCCGGCATTAAGGAAGTCCGCCGGCGCTTGGAAATTCTGACCCTGGGCGATAACTTCGCCACGGTGAATTTGGAATTCAAGGTGCGTGATCAAGATGAAGTGGGCCGGCAGTCCCAGACCTGGGTGAAATTCCCGGACCTGGGCTGGAAGGTCGTCGCAGCCCATGTCTCAATTCAGGACAAAGCCCCCAGATGGTGATGCAAATTCAGCCCGCCGCACCCTGGCGCATCGGCGTCGACGTGGGCGGTACTTTCACCGATATGGTCTTGCGCGATCAAAGTGGCGCCCTATGGGTTTTCAAGGCCCCATCGGTGCCGGCTGATCCCAGCCAGGGCGTCATGTCGGTGCTCGCGCGGGCAGCTGATCAGCTGTCAATCGCGCTATCCGATCTGCTGGGCAATTGCGCCTTGTTCTTTCACGGCTCCACTGTCGCCACTAATACCATTCTGGAAAAGAAAGGCGCCAAGGTTGGCCTGCTGACCACCACCGGCTTCCGCGACAGTCTGGAAGTGCGCCGAGGCATCCGCGAGAATATGTGGGATCACCGTGCGCCCTTTCCCGATGTCCTGGTGCCGCGCTATCTACGCCAACCCGTTAGCGGCCGCCTGGACAAGGACGGTATCGAATTGGCGCCCCTCGCATTGCGCGACGTGGACACCGCCATGGAGATCTTTGCCGATGAAGGCGTAGAGGCTATTGCACTGGCTCTGATCAATAGCTATGGCAACCCGACTCATGAAGACGCAATCGCCGAACATTTGAATGGTCATCCCTGGCTCTCGCTGTCCAGCCGCATCGCCCCGATAATGGGAGAGTACGAACGCACTTCCACCGCCGTGGTCAATGCCTATATCGCGCCCAAGGTCGTTGGGTATCTGCGCGATCTGGATAGCCATCTGCGGGACAACGGCCTGGCACGGCCCATTCTGCTACTGCAAAGCAACGGCGGTGCGGTTTCCGTCGAACAGGTCTCGGAACGGCCGGTCAACCTGGTGCTCTCCGGCCCCGCCGCCGGTGTCGGCGCCCTAGGCCTTTACAGCCGCGCCGCGGGCACGGACAACCTGATCGCCATGGAAATTGGCGGCACTTCTTGCGATGTCACCCTGATGGGCGAGGGCCTGGTGGGCGTGACGGACGAACTGATCATCGACGGCTACCACCTGGCCACACCGTCAGTGGAAATCCATACCGTGGGCGCGGGCGGCGGCACTATTGCCCATGTGGACGAGGCCGGCCTGCTGCACGTCGGCCCGCAGGGCGCGGGCGCCATGCCGGGCCCGGCCTGCTACGGTCAGGGCGGCGAACAGCCCACGGTCACGGATGCCTATATGGTGCTGGGTCGTCTGCGCCCCGGGCCCTATGCAGGCGGCAGTGTGATCTTAGATGACAATCTGGCCTGCCTTGCCATCGAGAATAAAATAGCCAAACCTTTGGGAATTCCGGTTGAGGAAGCAGCGGCGGGCATTATTCGACTGCTGGAGCAGAACCTGCTGCATGCGGTGGAACATATCTCGATCCAGCGCGGCCACGATCCGCGCCGCTTTACCCTGGTCGCGGCAGGCGGCGCGGGGCCCATGCATGGCGCCTCGGTGGCGCGCTCGTTGGGTTGCAGTCAAGCTTATGTGCCGCGCCAGGCGGGCGCCTTTTGCGCCCTGGGCATGTTGCACACGGATATTCGCCAGGATTATCTACAAGTGCATTTTGATAATCTGGACACTGTCGACGGCGGCACCTTACAACAGGCGTTCGAGCCACTTGCGGAACGGGCACAGGCCGCGCTGGCGGCGGAAGGCTTCAGCGGTGACAAGGCGATGGTACAACGGGAGTTGGATTTGCGCTATCGCGGCCAGTTGTGGTCGATCCGCGTGGCCCTGGCTGCTGATACCTTTGATCCTGCCGCCGTGCGGATTGCTTTCGATGCGGATCATCAACGGCAATACGGTCATACCCAGCCGGGCGGCACCATCGAGATCACCGCATTGCGCGTTACGGCACGAGGCCTAATGGACGTATCGGACCCCCTACCGCCGGCGCCATCGGTCAAACGGTCCGAACCCATGGCGCTGCGTCAAGTCTATACAGACAGTAGCCATGGCTGGCAGGAAACCCCTGTTTTTGCTGGTGCTGACCTGCGGCCCGGCTTTAGCCAGGACGGCCCCATGTTGGTGGAGGAACTGACCACAACGGTGTTTGTCGGACCGAAAGACCGCCTGTCCGTGGACGCGGCGGATAATTTCATGATCGAAATCGGCGGGGCGGAGAGTTGATATGAGCACGCAAGACAATCTCGACCCCATTGTCCTCGCCTTGGTGCAGAACCGTTTGGACCACATCTCTCGGCAGATGGGCTGGGTCATGACGCGGACTGCGCGTAGCCCCATTTTCTCGCAAAGTCATGATTTTTCCTGTTTTATTGCCGATCCCGATGGCACTTTGGTCAGCCAGGCCGACGGCATTCCCATCCATACGGGCGGCGGCGGCTTTGCCGTGCGCGCCTTGTTGCGGGATTTCGCCGGCGACATCAACGACGGTGATGTCTTTCTGTTGAACGATCCTTATACCGCCGGCGGCAACCATCTGCCCGATTGGGTCATCGCCCGACCGGTATTTGTTGGCGGAGAGCTGGTCGCCTTTGCCTGCAACCGGGCCCACCAAGCCGATATCGGCGGCGGCGCGGCGGGGACCTATAATTCCGAAGCTCGGGAAATTTTCCACGAAGGCATCCGCCTACCGGTGATGAAGCTGATCGCCGGGGGCGAGACCCGGCAGGACATCTGGCGCCTGGTGATGATCAACACGCGCACGGCGGAGGCGCTGGATGGCGATTTGCGCGCCATGATCGGTTCCACCAAGATCGGCGCCGACCGTATCGCCGCCCTGGTGGACGAGCTTGGCATGGACCAATACCGGAACTATTTCGAAGGTATTCTGGAACATGCCGACCGCAGTTTCCGCCGCTGCGTCGCTGCCATGCCCGATGGCGATTATCACGGCGAAGAAGCTATCGACAACGATTGCTTCGAACCTATTGATGATGCCATCCGGGTGCGCCTGGGCGTCAAGGGCGAAGCCTTGGAAGTCGATTTCACCGGCACCGCGCCACAGGTGAAGGGTTTCAAGAACTCCTCCGTCGCAAATACCTGGTCCGCCGTCTATATGGCATTGGCTTCGTATTTCGACCCTGATCTGCCGCGCAACGAAGGTACCTTTCGTACGGTGGCGATTACAGCGCCCGAGGGCACCATCATAAATGCAAGGCCGCCCGCCGCCATGACCATGAATACGGTCTTTGTCGCCCACGAGATCGTGCATGCAATCTGGAAAACCCTGAACCAGGCGCTGCCTGAACGCAGCTGCGCCGGCTGGGCCAAGGCGATCCATGGCACCACGTCCGGGCGCCTAGGTTCAGGACAGGAGGGAGAAGAAAGCCCCTTCGTGATGTATCAGTGGAACTCCGCACCCGGCGGCGGCGCGGTCGAAGGCCGGGACGGCTTCAACCAGATCGGCCATTTGATTGCCCTGGGCGGCTTGGTGCTGCCCAATGTAGAAACTTACGAGCAGCTTTATCCGGTATTATTCAAACGGCAAGAATTCCGCACCGATGCCGCCGGCCCCGGCGCCTACCGCGGCGGCACGGGCGCCGATTTCGAGGTTGAGGTCAAGGTCGATGCCGAATACGCCTTTCGTGGCGAGGGGTTGTACAATACATCCTGCTTCGGCGCCTCGGGTGGTGCGGCTGGTCAGCCCGGCGATATGGAATTGACCTTCGCCCATGGCGGCAGAGAAACACCGCCGAAATACGCCGTGCGCCATTTCGGTCCCTTGGCCATGTGCGCGTCCTCGCCGGGCGGGGGCGGCTGGGGCGATCCGAAACAGCGGGACCCGGAGCGCGTGCTGCGCGATATCCGCGACGGCGTCGTCAGCCAACAGGCCGGCGAAGAGATCTATGGTGTTAAGCTAAGTGGAAATGGTAAATCTATAGACGAAGCCGCCACCGCCAAGTTGCGCGCCAGCTGACATTGAATTTAAAACTAGGAGCCATCTAACCATGAGCAGCGAAACAAATTCCGATGAGATGAATGGCGAGATGAATGGCGCCGAAAGCCTGGTCCGCACCCTGATTGACGGCGGCGTCAATGTCTGCTTCACCAATCCAGGTACCTCCGAGATGCATTTCGTCGCCGCCCTGGACAAGGTGCCCGGCATGCGTTGCGTCCTGGGCCTGTTCGAAGGCGTGGTGACCGGTGCGGCAGATGGCTATTACCGCATGCTGGGCAAGCCAGCCTCGACCCTGCTGCATTTGGCGCCTGGCCTGGCCAACGGTCTGGCTAATTTGCACAACGCCAAAAAGGCGGATTCCGCCGTCGTCAATATTGTCGGCGAACACGCCACCTATCACATCAAATACGATGCGCCCCTGACCGCCGACATCGAAGGCGCGGCGGCTCCCATGTCCCATTGGGTCAAAACCTCGCCGACGTCGAAAACCATCGCCGGTGACGGTGCCCTGGCGATCGAGGCGGCGACCCAGACACCAGGGCAGATCGCCACGCTGATCCTGCCCGCCGATACGGCCTGGGGCCCGGCAGACGCGGTTGCCGTAACCACCGCACCCAGCGCGCCGCCCAGGGTTTCCGACGATGCCGTCAAGGCCGCCGCCGATTTACTGCGCACATCCCAGAATGCGACCCTATTGATGGGCGGCGCGGCCCTGCGCGAACGCAGCCTGAACCTGGCCGGCCGGATCGCCGCCAAGACCGGCTGCGGCATCCTGACCGAGGGCGCCAATACCCGCCTGGAAAGAGGCGCTGGCCGGGTACAGGTCAACCGGGTGCCGTATGTGGTGGAACTGGCCTTGGAAGTCATGAAAAAAGCCGGCGATCTGGTTTTGGTCGGCGCGCGGGAGCCGGTGGCATTTTTCGCCTATCCCGACAAGCCGTCCCTGTTGGTGGACCCGGATGCTAAAACCACCCTGCTGGCCGGCACGGACGAGGATATGGAAGCCGCATTGGAGGCTCTGGCAATTGAATTGGACTGTCTGGATATGGAGCCCGCCGGCGTTGCCCAGCCGCACCGCCCGCCCCTGCCCGCCGGCGAGATCACGCCCGCGGCTATTGCCGCCGTTTTGGGCGCCATGCTGCCCGAAGGCGCCATCGTGGTTGATGAAAGCGTCACCACGGGGCGGGAATTCTTCCCCAGCACGGCCGGCGCACCGCCCCATGATTGGATCAATAACCGGGGCGGTTCCATCGGTTATGGCCTGCCCGTGGCGGTCGGCGCCGCCGTGGCCTGCCCCGACCGCAAGGTCATCGCCCTGGAAGGTGACGGCAGCTGCATGTACACGGTACAGGCGTTGTGGACCATGGCGCGGGAAAATCTCGATGTTACAGTGCTTGTTTTCGCCAACGGCACCTACAATATCCTGCGCGGCGAGTTGACCAACGTCGGTGTGCTCAACCCCGGCCCCCGTGCGGTGGATATGCTATCCATTGATCGGCCGAACTTGGATTGGGTGCAAATGGCCAAGGGCATGGGTGTGGAGGCATCGCGGGTGAGCACCGCTGAAGAATTGGCCACTGCCTTCGATAGCGGCCTGCACAGCGACGGTCCGTATCTGATTGAAGTCGCGTTATAGGGAAATTTGGATGTATCCCCATGGCTGAGCAGGTCACCATCGTAGGTGCCGGCATTGTCGGCATCTGTACCGCCATATATCTGCGTGAAAAAGGGCTGGCGGTCGAGGTCATCGACCGTGCGCCACCGGCGGAGGGCGCCAGCCATGGCAATGCCGGAGTGGTCTCACCCTGGACCTGTGTGCCGCAATCCATGCCGGGCCTGTGGCGCAGCGTGCCGCGCTGGCTGCTCGACCCGGAAGGACCCATCGCGCTCCGCTGGCCCCACCTGCCCTCGTTTCTACCATGGGCGCTGAAGTTCCTGCGCGCCGGCGATGCGGCTGGGCTACCCCAGATCGCCGATGCCATGAAAGCCCTGAACCGGCCCAACATCGAACTCTACCGCCAGCTTTTGCGGGGCACCGGCTCGGAACATCTGATCTCCGACAGTTTCTACGTCCATATCTACCGCGATCCAGGCCAGATTGATCTGAAGCAATTGGGCTGGCAACTGCGTCTGGACCGTGATGTGCCCCTGGAAGTCGTCGATGACGGCGCCCTGCACGAGCTTGAACCCGCACTGTCGCCCAGCTACAAGGCGGCGGTTTTGATCAAGGCCCAGGCCCGCGCACTTTCGCCCGGCGGCGTTGGCAAGGCCTTGGCCGCCAAGGCCCAGGATATGGGCGCGGTTTTCAGGCAAACCGGTGTCAACCAGATCGCACCGCAAGAAGATGGCGGCTGGCGGCTGCAGACCGATGACGGTGAAGTTGTCAGCGATAAGGTGGTCATCGCCGCCGGTGCTTGGTCAGCGCGGTTGTTGGCGCCGCTTGGTTTCAATCTACCGCTGGAGGCTGAACGCGGCTACCACCTGATCCTGCAGGAGCCGGGCATCACCATAAATAATTCGATCATGGATACGGAGAGCAAGTTCGTCGCCTCCTCCATGCTGGCAGGAGTGCGCTGCGCCGGCACCGCCGAATTCGCCGGTCTTGATGCAGCACCAAATTATCGCCGGGCCGAAATATTCAAGAGCCTGGCGAAACGGCTGTTCCCTGACATTAATACCGACGATCCTATAGAGTGGATGGGCAGCCGGCCCTCGTTCCCTGATAGCCTGCCCTGCATCGGCACAGTGCCGGGCCAGCGTGACCTGTTTGCCGCCTTCGGCCACAGCCACTATGGCTTTGGCATGGCGCCTAACACGGGCCGCCTCACCGCCGCCCTGGTCGCCGGCGAGCCTATCGATGTCGACCTGGCGCCCTACCGGATGGAGCGCTTCAAATAGGGCGTCGATAGCTCGGAATATACCGCAAATCGGCCTCGGCTTCGCGGCACTATGCCGCAGGGTCATCGAGGCGGCGGCATGGAGCAGGGTTGGCTGGTATGCTAAATTCGCCGACTATGACCGATTTTTTGAACGAAACTCTGGATAGCTCCGAACAAGGTGGCCGAGGCGCTGTAGGCGCCGGCCGCAGGAGCATGGTTCCACCCTTCTCGCCGGTGCTGCTGGGCGGTTTGTTGCTGGCACCGGTACCTGATCTGTTGCTTCGGCCTCTGTTGCGCGCTGTGATGGCGGCCGTCGCCAAACAGCATCAGGGGATGTTTGAACGGCTGGGAAGTTATGCGGACACGGTATTCTTGGTCGATCCTATCGACCTGCCAATCCGCTTCCTGTTGCAAGCGAATGCCAAACAACCAAAGCTAACAATCGCTCGCGAGGCTGATGCGCCCCAGGCCACGGCGGCCATCCGCGGCTCTCTCCTGGCCCTGATCGACTTGCTGGAAGGCCGGGTCGATGGCGACGCATTGTTTTTTTCCCGCCGCTTGTTGATCGAGGGAGATACAGAAGCGGTGGTGGCCCTGCGCAATGCCGTTGATGGAGAGGAAATCCACATTATCGACGATATCCTTGTCCGGGCCGGGCCGCTGGCGCGGCCCGCGCGGCGGGCGGCCAAACACCTGCTGCGCCTGACGCGCCGGGCTGGAGCAGACATGGCGATGCTGCAGAACGCGCTGTTGCAACCCGCGATGGAGCGGATTGAGGCGCAAACCGCCGCGGTCGATCATCTGCGCCAGAGTATGTCGCGGGGCAGTTCACCGCGCCGCCGCCGCGCGCCGAGAACACTAGCGGTACAGGAATGAACATGGCTGTAACCGGTGCCAGAGCCAAATCTAAAGCCATTGCGGGCGATCTGGAACTTATCTGCCCAGCGGGCACACCGGCGGCGTTGCGAGCTGCTGTCGATGCCGGGGCGGAGGCGGTCTATCTTGGCTTTCGTGACGAGACCAACGCGCGCAATTTTCCGGGCCTCAATTTTAGCCCGGAAGAGCTTGCGACCGGCCTGGAATATGCCCACGCGCGCAACTGCATGGTCTTTGTCGCCATCAATACCTTTCCCCGCGCCGGCGCGCCCGAGGCCTGGCACAGAGCCATAGATTGCGCCGCCGATCTGGGCGTTGACGCGGTAATCCTGGCCGATATCGGCGTGCTTGATTACGCAGCCAGGCAGCATCCTGATTTGCGCCTGCATCTATCCGTGCAGGCCTCCGCCTCGAACGCCGAGGCGATCCGCTTTTATCACGAGGAGTTCGGCGTACGCCGCGTGGTCCTGCCCAGGGTGCTGACGGTGGAGGATATCGCCGAGCTGAATAGCCGAATTCCGGTCGAAACCGAGGTCTTCGCTTTTGGCGGCATGTGTCCCATGGCCGAGGGGCGGTGCTTGTTATCATCCTACGTTACCGGCAAGTCGCCGAATATTACGGGGGTGTGCTCGCCTGCCAGCCATGTGCGTTATGAGGAGCGGGGATCCGAATTGGTCTCGCGTCTGGGCGATTTCACCATCAACATTTTTCAACAAAGCGACGCCGCCGGTTATCCGACCTTGTGCAAAGGACGCTTTGTTGCCGACGGCCGCGCCTCTTACCTGTTTGAGGCGCCGACCTCCCTCAACGTCCTGCCCTTGCTGCCGGAGCTGATGGCGGCGGGTGTTTCCGCCTTGAAGATCGAGGGCCGGCAACGTGGCCGCGCCTATACGGCACAGGTCGTCGCGGCCTTCCGCGCCGCAATCGACGCCTGCCGTCGGGGCGAGTCTATCCCCGAGATGCCCCAGTTAGCGGATGTAACCGAGGGCCAGCGCGAGACTTCCGGCGCCTATCGGAGGGCTTGGCGATGATGGCCAGACCAGCACCGGGCCTGACACTGGGCCCAACGTTGTTTCATTGGGATGCAGAACGTTGGCGGGATTTCTATTTCCGCATCGCCGATGAAGCGGACATCGAAACGGTGTATTTGGGCGAGGTTGTCTGTGCTAAGCGGCGACCGTTTATCCTGCCGCATTTGGCCAAGGTGCATGAGCGTTTAAAAAAGGCTGACAAGGATGTCGTGCTCTCGACCCTGGCGCTGATCATGACGGCCGACGAGTTAGATGAGATCAGACAAACCATCGCCGATCCGGATCTGATCTTCGAGGCCAATGATATATCGACGGCTTCACTACTGGCCGAGCGGCGCCATGTTATCGGCCCCTTCGTCAATGCCTACAACGAAGGCACCATCAACTATCTGGCCAAGCGCGGGGCGTATCGGGTCTCGCTGCCGGCCGAGCTTTCGCTTGATATGCTCGAAGCTCTCGGCCAAACCGACGCCGTCAAGGATATCTCGCTGGAGGTGCAGGTTTTCGGCCGACTGCCACTGGCGATCTCGGCCCGCTGCTATCACGCCCGGGCCCATGACCTGCACAAGGATGGCTGCCAGTTTGTTTGCGGCAACGATCCCGACGGCCTGACTATCGAGACCCTGGATGACGAGCCGTTCCTGGCCATCAACGGCACGCAAACCATGTCCGATACTTATTGCAGCCTGCTGGCCGAATTGCCCGCACTGATGGCTGCCGGCATTGATAAATTTCGGTTGTGGCCGCACAGCTGCGACATGGTGCAGGTCGCCGTACTATTCAAAGACGTGCTGAACGATACAATTGCGGTGGAAGAGGCAGAGGCGCGGCTGGACGAAATCGTCGGCGATGTACCGCTGGCCAATGGTTACCTGCATGGCCGGGAAGGCCGGCTTTGGGTTGAAGCTGCGGCGGAATAGTGACCGGGCCATGATCGATCTTACCCTCGGTAGATTCATCGACCGGCTTGAGAAAGCTAAACAGTTGGTGCGGATCAAAACCCCGGTCTCGACCGCGCTGGAAATGACCGAGATCCAGACCCGGCTGTTGGCCGAAGGTGGGCCGGCGGCGCTGTTTGAAAATCCCATCGGACCCGACGGCCAGACCTACGATACGCCGGTGCTGATAAATCTATTCGGTACCGTTGACCGGGTCGCCATGGCCATGGGACGAAAGGCCGATGAGCTACGCCAAGTCGGTGAAATGCTGGCCACTCTGCATCAACCCTCGCCACCGGCAAGTCTGAAGGAAGTGGCGGACGCCATGCCACTGTTAAAGCGGGTCGGGGCAATGACCCCGAAAAGGACGCGGCGCAAGACACCGCCCTGTCAGGAGATTACCTGGCGCGGCGATGAGATTGATCTGGCAAAGCTGCCAATCCCGTGTTGCTGGCCGGGTGAACCCGCACCGCTGATAATCTGGCCCATGGTCATCACCAAGGGACCCAGTAATAGCGCCGAGGATCAGTATAATATCGGCATCTACCGGATGCAGGTGATCGACCGCAACAAGGTCTTGATGCGCTGGCTGCCCCATCGCGGCGGAGCGCAGCATTACCGCCGCTGGGTCGAGGCCCACGGCAAACCGATGCCGGTGGCCGCCGCCATCGGGGCCGACCCATGCACTATGCTCTCGGCGGTGACACCACTGCCTGATACTCTGTCGGAATATCAATTTGCCGGTCTTTTACGTGGCCGCCGGATCGGCATGGCGAATTGCCTGACGGTGCCGCTGCAAGTGCCGGCGGAGTCGGAAATCGTGTTGGAAGGCCATGTCTCCCACGAAGAATTCGGCGACGAAGGACCTTATGGAGATCACACCGGGCACCTGAACGCGGTGGCGCCGTTCCCGGTCTTTACCCTTAGTGCCGTGACCATGCGGACGAAACCGACCTATCTCTCCACCTACACCGGCCCCCCCCCTGACGAGCCGGCGATCATGTCCATGGCCCTGAACGAGCTCTATATTCCGATCTTGCAGCTGCAATTTCCTGAAATCGTTGATTTCTGGCTACCGCCGGAGGCCTGTTCCTACCGCATCGCCGTAGTCTCTATTCGCAAGGCCTACCCTGGACATGCCCGGCGCATCATGATGGCGGTCTGGTCGTACCTGCGGCAATTCACCTATACCAAGCTGGTCATCGTGGTCGACGACGATATCGACGCGCGTAACTGGAAAGAAGTGATGTGGGCCGTTGCCACCCGCATGGATCCGGGCCGCGATAGCTTGGCAATTGAAGATACGCCCATCGACTATCTCGACTTCGCCTCGCCCGAGGTCGGACTGGGCGGCAAGCTCGGCCTTGATGCCACCGTCAAGATACCACCAGAAACCAAACGGACCTGGGGCAAACGGCTGCGCATGAGCGACGAAGTAATCGCCGATGTCAGCGAGAAATGGACCGATTACGGACTTCCTGGAACTGGACGGCCGATCTGGCGATAGCAATTGGCGGAATGCCGCAATACTGCGACATACCAGCAACCTATCACAGCACTAACCATGGCCCGATAGCGGCAAATCCCTATTGCGCGCTTCATAGATTGGCTATTAACATCAGGGCGTTGTTGAATTTCGTTGCATTTGGGGGCAAGATCACCAGCAAGCACCGAGTAGGGGTCGGTCTGAATGGGATTAAAAAATATACAGAGGCGGATATTAATCGTTTCAGCTGGTAGGCGCCTTTTAATTAGGCTGGCCAATGCCACTAGCAGGGCCGAATAGTCGAATATTAGTGATGGGACGGATGACCATGACGCAGGAAACCAATTGGTACCGTAGGTTTTACGGAGCAGGCGCCATCATCAAGGCTTTGAGTACGGCTTTGGGGGTGGTTGTGACCGGGTTCTTATTGATTCCGGCGCCACTTGCTGCCGCACCGTCATCTGATCTGCCCACGCTTACCCATTCGGCTCCTGCCTTGCTCTTGGCTCAGGCAAAGAAAGACGAAGACGATTTGTTGGAGAAGGATGACGATGATGATGATGACGATGACGACAAATTACTGAAAGACGACGACGAAAACCAAGAAAAGTCCGCGGGGAAAGACGATTCGGTAGAGGCAAAAATTCGCAGCGATGCCGGCAAGGAACACGCGGCGCTGTTCGCGGAAAGCCGCTATCCCTCTGCAACGACCTGCGGCACCTGCCATCCCCGCCATTTCGAGGAATGGGCGGTTTCTCAGCATTCCTATGCGCAATTGAGCCCCGCCTACATGGCACTACAGAATTTCATTAATCTACAAGTCAACGGTACCAACGGCGACTTTTGTATTCGCTGTCACAACCAGGTCGGCATGAACATGGAGGAGCGGGTACAGGTTTCCAATCTGGAGCGTCATCCGACCTCACGAGAGGGCATCACCTGCATCGTCTGTCACCGGGTCGCCAATATTTATAACAAGGCCTCTGGTCGTGTCGCCCTGGTCGAGGGTGATCTGCTGCAGCCGGTTTATGGCCCCGCCGGCGACAAGGAGCTGAAACGGGTACTTGCGAACCGCAATGAATACCGGGTGGTTACCAAGGCGGACGAACCCGGGCGCAAGATTCATACCGAGGCTATCGAATTCAAGCAGATCTCAACCTCTACCTTCTGCGGCACCTGCCATGACGTAACCCTTCTAAACGGGTTCCGTCTGGAAGAGGCATTCAGTGAATACCGGGGCTCGCCGGCGGCGGCCAAGGGTATTTCCTGTCAGGATTGCCATATGGGCAAGGTGCAAGGCATTGTTTCTGGCTATCATGAAGGCCCGGCCGCCGTGGTGGGGGGCGTGCCGACCAAGTCGCGAAAGCTGACCAATCACATAATGGCGGGGCCGGATTATTCCCTGCTGCCGCCGGGTATCTTCCCCCATAACGCCGAGGCACAGCAACTTGCGACATTATCGGAATGGCTCACCTTCGATGTAGCAGCCGGCTGGGGCACCGACAAATTCGAAGATAACGTGCCAGAAGGCATTAAATTTCCCAAGGCGTGGGACTCGATCGATGCCCGCTACGACGCGCGGGAAATCATCGAATACCAGCTCAAGCGACTGGCATATGTCCGTACATTACGCCTGGAAGTCTTGCGCAACGGCTATCTGTTGAGCGATGTGAAGGCGACTAGGGCGGATCGTGGCGGCATCGACATCCAAGCCAGGGTTTCCAACATCACCGAAGGCCACAATACCCCGACCGGCTTTACCGGTGAGCGTCTGGTCTGGGTCCGCATCACTGTGATGGACGCAGACGGCAAGGTGGTATTTAAATCCGGCGATACGGATCCCAATGGCGATGTCCGTGACAATGAATCAGCCTTTGTACACGCCGGCGAAATGCCCCTGGATACACAATTGTTCAATTTGCAATCTCGTTTCTTGGTACAAAACATCCGTGGTGGCGAGCGCGAACGTACAGTGACCATTCCCTATTCCACCACCGCGTTGCCGTTCCTGCGGCCAACCCGGCTTTCATTGATCCTGACCGGTGAATCCACCGTTGAGCGGAACCACCGAAAAGGCATCGAACCTTTGGGCCATCGGATCGCGAAATTCGAGATTACGGGCGATCAGTTAACTGGTAAGGGGCCCTACAAGGCCAAGGTCGAGCTGTTGGCGCAGATGTTCCCCATCAATCTGATCAGTACTATTCAGGTCGTTGGCTTTGACTACGGCATCAGCCCGCGCGCGGCGGCCGACGCCGTGGTTGCGGGACGCGAAGTGCTTTACGAAGAGAACCTGACCATAGACGTCAAATAGACGGCCACAGGACGAGCAAGTGGCGGCGAAGCGGAGAGGCAAGCTTAAGATGGCACCGATGATGACGAATCGAGATGGACAGCAAGGTCGGATTCGAAAAAGCATGAGGGCCATGTTTCTAACGATAGCGGTCGCCACGGCCGCGGTCACAACCGGGGCCACTGTCGCCATCGGCGGCGGCGCACCCGCTCAATCCAAGGGATTTTTTGACAACCTGTATCCATTGGGCGAGACCACTCCCGTGCCACGGTTGTCGGACAAAGCAGTGCCGTACGTTATTCCACCAGATCGGCCGGAACTGCTTGTGGAGATGGGCTGTAAATTTCTCGGCAACGGCAATCTTCCCCAGGGCATAAAATTGCCCACCGGCGCGGTATGGACGCCGTGTCTGTGGGGTTTCGGGACCTGGCGGACGGCCATGCAGACCTATGAATCCGTGGGCGCGCCGGGGCGAAACACGGAACTGGTGACCCGTCTCGATTTGTTCGCAAACCTGAATTTGACAACTACCGATAAATGCATCGTCGGCGTGGCGCCATTGGATAAGAACCGTTTCACCAATTTCACCCGCTATAGCTGGGAATCGAACCAAGGCGAGGAAGGCGGCCGTTCCGAAGCGGGCGTCTTCCTGCGCACCGCCTTTTGTGAAGGTGACTTCGGCTCATTATTTCCCAATCTTGATCCCGAGGGCAACAAGTTCATCGATTATGGTTTCTCTTTCGGGCGCCAGCGCATTCATTTCCAGGAAGGAACCATGATCAATGATTTCCTAGATTCGGTAGGCATCGTACGCAACAACATGCATTTGCCCGGCCTATCCAATGTCCGCGCCACGGGCGTCTATGCCTGGGGTTCCATTGATCGCGGCTCACCAGCGACCCGGCGTCGTTTGAACCAGCCCGGCGGCCTGTATGGCCTCTTCATCCAGGCCGATGATCCGACCACCACGTGGGGACTGGACTTCATCTCGGTGGACGATGACGATCAGGCCACGGGTGGCGACGGCATGTATATTGGCCTCTCCGCCGCCCAGCGCGCCTGGACGCCCTGGTCACGCCTGGCCAGTTTCAACACCACCTATCGCATAAATGCATCCTTCGCTGAAGACACCGATACCGCCAATGTCGCCGACGGCGTTCTGATTTCGGCGGAAATTTCCTGGACGCCCCACAGCTCGGATGACGTGGTTTACATCAATCCCTTTTATGGCTTTGACCGCTATACCCAGGTCAGCCGGGAACCGGTGGTGGGCGGCCCCTTGGCGCCCTTGGGCATTTCATTTGCATCACCCAGCCTAGGCAATCATCTTTCCGAGCTCAGCAGCTTCAACACCCAGGCCGCCGGCATCGCCATAGGCTACCAGGCCTTCTGGGACAACCATCGCCGCAACCTGGTACTGGAACTGGCTGGCCTAAAGGACAATACTCGCAACTTGTTCAAAGACGATGGCCTTGGCACGGACGCCGCTTCGTTTACGGTGCAGTTTCAGCAAGCCATTGGGCAGCATGTACAATTGCAGCTTGATGGCTTCGTCGCCTATCTCGAAGGGCGGGACAACGGCTCGGGCGCCAGGGCGGAGATCCTGGTTCAGTTCTAGATATTTCCACGACCATTAGTCTGCTATGTTTTCGATTGGCTGAAACTGATCAAGCCGGAGCGGAATGAACATGGACGACGATAACTTCAAACATGCCGACGAGTGCGAGGAGGAAATCCGCGAGTTAATCGATAAATCGGTCGGTGGGGATTTGATGACGGCCATGATTCAGGAAAACATCTGTCCGAAATGCATGGCGCTGACCCTATTGGAATTTGCCGCCTACGCCGCGACCTCGGCTGGCTCCACAGCCGGCGAGATCCTTGCCGCAGCATCCACCGGTGCCATGAGTGCTGAAGATGATATCGACCTGGCCGTGGAAGCACCACCTACGCAGTCAAGACATTAACTCACGGCTGTCCGCCGCCGCTTTTCAAGTTTCTCCATGAAAGGCGCGATATCCGGGGCAAACGCTTCGTGGGCGCACAGCTTTGCAAAATGATCCAGGGCGGAGGGATATTCCGCCGCGACCGCAACGTGGAAGATTTCCGGCAAGTCCTGCGCTGCCAACCGTTCCAAATGTACCGCTTCCCGCGCGAACGAGCATAGCTCCGCCGTGAAGACGATATCAGCCAGAGACAGGTCATCCCCCACTAGATAACCGCGCGCGCCGGAAAGCGTCGGCGACAGGGCGGCTTCCATGCCATTCAAAAAGGTCTCGAAGGCCTTGGCGGCCTGAGCATGAATTTCCGCATTAATTGTGCCATTATTCAAGGCCAGCAGGTAAGTCTGGCCATCGCGGGCAAACACCAGACTGACGTCAAGAAAGCTGTCGATCCGTGCCGCATCATAGGGATCATCGCCATACAGCTTCGGGCCACGGCGGCGCAAGCGCGCCACCGCGCGGGCAATACTATTTGATTCGAATATGCCCACCGTACCGTCTGGGCTAAACGCCGCCGGCACCGCGCCAAAGGGATGCGCGGCAAGAAAGGCATCGGTCTTATAGAGCTGTCCGGAAAAGCCGGTCCGGCTTTGCCGGGCAAGGGCATTGCCAGATTGGCGGTCCTCGTCCGTCAGGGGACGGGCTTCAAAATCCCACAGCCATTCGGCCAACTGGCCCGGTTTGGCCCCGCGCAGATCCAACTCCACTCCGCATAAACGGGCGGCAATAGTCGCCTTCCAAATGCGTGGGTTCGGTATATAGGAAAATATTCGCAAATCGGTCATGGCGGCATCATAGACTAATTGCGAGTTTATCGGACAATCCCATACATCTGATCTACAATTCGTCAAATCGTGGAAATGGAGTGATTGCAATATGGCGATGAAACGCATGGTGCTGGAGATCGGCATGGGCACCGATATCCGCGGCACAGATCCGACCAAGGCGGCTGTCCGCGCCCTCAAGGATGCGCTCTGGCATAACTCGCTAACCATAGCGAAGGCGTTGGATCTGGATGTAGATTCCATGCAGGTGGCCGTCACCATTGGCGTGCCCCAGCCAGATCAAGTGGATAAGACTGCCGTGCTGGCGGTTCTGCCTCATGGCACCGGCACAGTGAATGTTGTCGAGGGCGGGCTAAAAATCCAAAATATGGAGGGTACCGACGCCACCCTTCTGGCCCATGCGGCCGCCGTTGTTTATCTGGATGTGGCGTAGGGGGTAACACCATGACTAAAAGACGCGTCATATTGGAAATGGGTGCCGGCAATGACCTGCACGGCGGTAATTATACCAAGGCCGCCCTGCGCGCCGTGGACGACGCCCTGCATCATTCCTCCCTCACAATGCTCCGCACCCTTGGGGTCGATCCCAAGACCGCCATGTTTGTGGACGTCACCATTGGTGTGCAGCAACCCGGCGAAGTGGACCAGGCGGCGGTGCAAGCCGCCCTACCCTACGGCACGGTCACGGTAAACGTGGTCAAGGGTGGTCTGGATGTTCCCGATGAAGCCATCGGTGACGTAGCGGTGATCGCTTCCGCCGCAGTGATCGTGAACCTGGATCTACCCTAACGCCGCCAGACTTGGATGCTGCCAGACCGTGGCCGCAATATCGGCCGGCGGACATAGGTTGCCGTCCGCATCCAGGGGTTCAACACGAAGCCAACGATCGCCGCCCGCCTTGGCCAGGCTGCCATAAACATCGGCCACGATGGAGAGGAAATCACGATTGGCTTCGTGCAGATCGCGGGCATCATCGGTATAGCTGCGCGCGGCTTTCTGACCAACCAATTGGTCCGCCAGAGCGGTGGAAGTCGCCAGCAAAAGGGTCAAGTCCGGTCGCGGTAGATCGAACTGGCCGTATTCAAGCTGCTCAATCCAGGTGATCAACTCACTGCGCTCGTCCACGGGAACTTTGGCTGCATTGTAGGCTATGTTAGAGGCGACATAGCGGTCGAGGATTACCAGATCGTGGGTCGCGATCAGCTCCAGTAGTTGGTCCCGGCTTTCAAAACGATCGCCGCCGTACAACAGAGCGGCATAGCGTACGGGTACCTGGTCGATCTCACCCATCTCGCCACGCAAATAGCGCCCGATCAAATCTGAGAACTGCGTTTGTTCATAGCGCGGAAAGGACAGCGCGGCGGCCCGAATGCCGGCGGCATTGGCGCGGGCCAGCAGTTCCCGGCACAGGGTCCCCTTGCCGGCGCCGTCTATGCCTTCAATGGCGAGAAGCATGGTGCTAGTCTGTCCTCTTTTCTGATGGAATAGTGGAGTACATCATGGATAGCGCGCTTAGCCCTTCTGAACAACGGATGATCGCGGCGGCGGCCGATTTCGCCGCCAACGTAATCGCACCGAACGCCGCCCGGTGGGAGCTGGAACGCACCATGCCCGACAACGGCATCCGCCCCGCGGCCAAGGCCGGTTTGACCGGGATGCTGCTGGATGAGAGTCTGGGCGGCCAGGGCATGTCAAAGGCTGGCATGGCGCGTGTGATGGAGCAATTATCCATGGCCGACATGGGTTATGCCTTTTTAATGATCGTGCATAATAATTTCATGAATGCCATTGCGGACGGCGGCACCGATGCGCAGAAGCAACGCTTTTTGCCAGACATGCTGTCGGGCGAATGTTTGGGCGCGTTTCTGTTGACGGAACCACAAAGCGGCTCGGACGCGGCCAATGTGACGACCACGGCGCGCAAGGATGGCGATGGCTGGATCCTGAACGGCGCCAAGGCCTGGATTACCTCCGCCGCCACCGCCGACCTGCTCAGCGTCTATGCCCAAACCGATGCCTCGAAGGGCTGGCGTGGAATTGCCACCTTCGTGGTGGAGGCAGATCTGCCTGGCGTGATCCGGGAAACACCGTATTCCACCATGGGCGCGCACGTGATGGGTACTGGCGGTTTCCGCTTTGAAAATTGCCGCGTGTCCGACGATGCCATGCTGTATGCCCCCGGGGACGGCTTCAAGGGTGCCATGGCTGGAATCGACCTGGCCCGCGCCAACGTCGCCGCCATGTGTTCCGGCATGATGGCCAACAGCCTGGAGGTGGCCCTTGCCTATGCCGCCAAGCGCCGCGCCTTTGGCCAACGGATCGTGGATTTCCAGGGCGTGCAATGGCAATTGGCGGATGTGGCGACTGATCTGCATGCCTCGCGATTGATGGCCTATTCAGCCCTGGATGCCATTGACGCCGGCGAACCAGCGGCCATTCCGGCGGCGCATGCCAAGAAATTCGCCACCCGCGCGGCCCTGACGGGCATTGCCCAATGCATGCAGGCCATGGGCGCCGATGGTTACAAGCACGACTTTCCCCTGGCCCGCCACCTAGCCTGCGCCAAAATGGCACATTACATCGACGGCAGCACGGAAATTCAGAACGTCGTGATCAGCCGCTATTTATTGCGGCCTTTTGATTAAGGAATTTGCAATGCACGACATCAAGGCACTGACGTTCGATACGGGTGGCACCATTCTGGATTGGCACACGGGCATCTCGGCCGCCCTGGCCGAGGCCGGCGGGCGCCACGGCTTGGAGCGGGATTGGGCCGCCATCGCCAACGACTACCGCGCCTCGTCCCTCAAGGCCATGGTGAATACGGGGGCGGAAGCGCCAGCCACATTCAATATTGACGATGTACATCGTGAACAATTGGCCGAAATGATCAAGAAATACGACCTCGGCGCGTTCTCCGAAGCCGAGCGCGCGGCGATCTGGTACCGTTGGCACAAACTTGACTGCTGGCCCGATTTCCCCGCCGCCCTGGCCAGGATGCGGGAAAATTACATCGTTGCCTCTTTCACCATTCTGACGGTGTCCTTGATTGTGGACACGGCCAAGCGTAATGGTCTGTCCTGGGATGCGGTGATCTCCTGCGAGATGATCGGGCAATACAAGATCCTGCCCGGCGCTTATCAGCGCGCCGCCCAATGGCTGGCATTGGAGCCGGGTGAAATCATGATGGTGGCTTGCCACAATTTTGACCTGAATGCGGCCCGCGACGTGGGTTTCAAATCCGCCTTCGTGCGCCGCCCCGATGAATGGGGCGCCGCCGGCCCACCTGACCCTGAGCCCGATGACCATCACGATATTATTGCCGACGATTTCCCAGATCTGGCCCGGCAGCTTGGTCTTAGCGCTTTAGTCGGTTAAACAATTGATCGCCGGCCTGTTGCCGGTCAGGGGAATAAAATATGACACGGCAACTTTGGATCATGCTGCTCTGCGGCGTCCTAATCATGCTAGCAAGCAACGGCTTGCGCCTGACATTTGGGGTCTTTCTGCGCCCAATCTCTATGGATCTGGAGATCGGGCGGCAGATATTCGGCCTCGTGATCGCCGGACAAACCCTGCTTTATGGCCTGACCCAACCGGTTGCCGGAATGATCGCCGACCGCTATGGCGCCGTAAAGGTGATCGTCGCGGGGACCTTGTTTTATGCCCTGGGTCTGTGGTGGACATCGCTCTCCTCCAATGCCTTTGATCTGTATATTTCGATCGGTCTCTTAATTGGCCTGGGTTTGAGCGGGGCAAGCCAGGTCATCGTGCTTGGCGCTGTCGGCAAGGTGGTGCCAAACGAACGCCGAGGCTTGGTGTTTGGGACAGTAATCGCATCGGGTTCTCTCGGCATGTTCTTCTTCGTACCCGGTGCGCAGGGTTTGATCGACGTTTTTGGTTGGCGAGAAACCCTTGTGATTTGCGCTATCTTCATCGCACTGATATCCTTCCTGGCGATCGGCCTTCGGGTCAATACGACGGGCGGCGGTCAAGGCCCGGCGCAATCATTGCGCGAGGCCATCCGCGAGGCGAGAACACATAGGGGCTATATTCTGCTGGCAACCGGGTTCTTTGTATGCGGTTTCCATGTCACATTTATCTCCACACATTTTCCAGCCTTTTTAGCGGACAACGGCGTCTCAACCACCGCCGCAGCATATGCAATGGGAGTTATCGGGTTGTGCAACATCATCGGTGCCTTTGCTTTTGGTGCCGCCGGCGACCGCTTTCACAAGAAGAACGTCCTAACTCTGATATATCTGCTACGCGCGGTCATCATGACCATTTTGCTGTTGGTGCCCATCAACGACGTCACCGCCATTATATTTGGCGCCTGCATGGGCCTCGTCTGGCTGGCAACCGTGCCCTTGACCTCGGGCATCGTCGCACAGGTGTTCGGCACACGGCATTTTTCCATGCTGTTTGGCGTAGTTTTCATGAGCCATCAGATCGGCGGTTTTTCGGGTGCCTGGCTGGGCGGACTGATTTATGACGCGACCGGTTCCTACAATCTGATGTGGGGTGTCTCCGTGGCCCTTGGCCTGACCGCTGCGGCCCTACACTGGCCGATCAGCGACCGACCTCTAAAACGGCTAGCGGAAGCCGCCTAAGGTAGCGGCAGGCGCACGGTAAAACGGGCCCCTCCATGGGTGCCAACCCGGTTTTGTGCCGTGATGGTGCCGCCATGGGCTTCGATAATTTGCCGGCAGATGGATAGGCCCAGGCCGGAATGCTGACCAAAGGTCTCACCAACCGGACGTTGGCTGTAGAATCTCTCAAAAATGGCTTCTTCCTGTCCGGGCGGTACGCCGGGTCCATCATCCTCCACCACCAATTGCGCCATTCCCCCCTGACGTTCCAGAGATAGCCGGATCACGCCCTCAGATGGGGAAAACGACAAAGCATTGCCCACCAAATTATCGACCACCTGGCCTAGACGGCTGGGCAGTCCCTCAATCAGGATTGGGCTAGCGGCGTTAACTTGTAGCTCGAACTTCGGACCTGGCGTCGCCGTGGCTGACTGCCGCATGGCGATCAGGGTTTCCAACAAGGCTGCCAAATCAACGCTCTCCGATTCCTCCCGCGCCAATTCCGCATCGATACGGGAGGCATTCGAAATATCGCTGATCAAACGGTCCATGCGGCGTACGTCCTGTGCCATAACTGCCATCAGATCGCGCTTTTGGCCTGGATCTTCCGTACGCTCGATGGATTCCAAGGCACTGCGTAGCGAGGTCAGGGGGTTTTTGATTTCATGCGCCACGTCCGCCGCGAAGACCTCGATGGCATCCAATCGGCCATATAAGGCCTCGGTCATTTCATGCAGGGCGACGCTCAAATCGCCGATTTCATCATGCCTGCGGCTTAGGTCGGGGATCTGCGCGCGACGGCCCCGCCAGCGCCGAACACGGTCGGCGGCCTTCGCCAAATGGCGCACAGGCCCGGCAATGGTTCCGGCCAGAAAGAACGACATCAAAACCGTTACTGTCAACGCCAGGGCGGAGGCCTGCAATATGGCCAGGCGGGCGTTACGCACCCCTTCCTCGATATCGGCGCTGTCGCCGGACAGCAACAGAGCGCCAACCACGCGGCGCAATTGCTGCACCGGCACCGCCACCGACAAGATCAAGGTTTCGTCCTTTAGTGTACGAATGGCGCCGCCAACTTCACCGCTCAAGGCGACCGTCAATTCCGGATAATCCGATAGACCGCGGCCCAGCCGTTCCTGGTAGGGCGGAAACGCAGGGCCACTTGGGAGACTGGGCAAAAGCCAGTCATAAATACGATTGAAAAAGTGCATGACATGATCCGACGGGTCAGCGGGCGGCAAATAGCGCAGGTGTACTTGCCGCCCAGCACCAACGAGCTGCCTAGAATCCGCCAACATACCGCCCCCGGGTAGATACAGCCGGGCCCTGGTCAAAGTGGGCGCCACCAAGCGGCGGATAATGCGGGCGGAAACATTGCCGTCGAGGCGGCGGCGGTCCTCTGGCCCGGTCAGGGCGCTTTCACCCAGTGCGCCTGCTATTACTTCGGCCTGGCTTTGCAGCGCCGCGATCTTGGCGTCGAGCAGGCCATCGCGGTACTGATCGAGGTAAAATATGCCGCCAACCAGAACGCCAAGGGCCAGCACATTGGGCGCCAGTATGCGCAACGTCAGTGTCGAAAAGCGCCGGTGGCGACCCGGATCAGGACCGCCGCGGCCCGAGAGCTGCATCTGTATCGAACCGGCGGGGCGGGGCCCGGGTTGGCCAAGCTGTCTTACCACCGCCCCCCTCCTGTTCTGGTTCCGATTCTTGCGCGGCATTTACTCCTGGAAACGATAGCCCAGGCCGTACAGAGTTTCGATGCGGGTAAAGTCATCGTCGGCTGCCTTGAACTTTCGGCGGAGGCGTTTGATATGCGAATCAATGGTGCGGTCATCAACATAGATATTGTCGCCATATGCCGCATCCATCAACTGATCCCGGCTTTTCACATGGCCGGGATGCTTGACCAGGGCCTGCAGGATCAGGAATTCAGTCACCGTCAATTGTACCCCGGCATTGCGCCAGGCGCACTCATGTCGGGTTGGGTCCAGGCGTAGATCGCCCCGGATCAACAACGCTCCTTCGTCGCTTGTACCGTTCTGCCCCGCCGCTTCGGCCCGGCGCAGGACGGCACGAATACGTTCGATCAATAGTCGTTGGGAGAACGGCTTCCGGATATAGTCGTCCGCGCCCATCTTCAGGCCCAGCATTTCGTCGATCTCTTCGTCCTTGGAAGTCAGGAAAATCACCGGCACGGCAGAAACCCGGCGCAATCGGTTCAACAACTCCATACCGTCCATGCCGGGCATTTTGATGTCCAATACAGCGAGATCTGGCGCCCTGGTGGTCATGGCCTGCAATGCCGCCTGGCTATCGGAATAGGTCGCGACCTTGAAACCCTCGCCCTCCAACGCGATGGAGACGGAGGTCAGGATATTTCGGTCGTCATCAACCAAAGTAATAAGCGCGACCATGCTGTCTTCCTTTTTTCCTGGTCGTAATGTAAGCAATTTCCATATTAGTGCCAGGGCTGGCCGTCATTGCGGCCAGAATGTGGCCATATCAAGGCAGGCTTAAAGGCGGCGAACGGGTCGTTTGCTAATCAGATGAAACCGGCCAGCCAAAAGCACCGCCGCCAGGGTCACGCCGCAAAAAGTGCCCATCATCAGACCAGGCGTACCAATATCTGCCCAAATGGCAAAGCCATAGGCCGCCGGCACCATGACCAGCAGAAAGGAACATAGATGCAAGGCCGAGGGGATCCAAACATCACCCGCGCCCCGCAGCGCGCCCATCAACACGCCTTGAGCGCCATCCGTGATCAGGGTGGCCGCCGCAACAAATAGGGTTGGCACGGCGATGGCCAGCAAAACCGGATCGCCGGTGAAGATTTGCACCAATTGGCTGGGAAATAGGGCCATGACAGCGGCCATGACCGCCATAAAAATAGCAATGGTGAAAAGCCCGCCCCAACCCGACAACATCATTTGCCGTTGATCACCACGGCCTATGGCCAGACCTACATGCACCGCCGTCGCCGTGCCGACACCAATAGCTGCCATGAAACAAGATGCCACCAAATTCATAACGATTTGAAAGGCGCCCACCGCCTCCGCGCCCAAAAGACCTGCAAATAGGGTGAGTGAGGCAAAAGCCGCCGACTCCAACCCTTGGGCGAGACCCAGGGGATAGCCTAGGCGGCGCAGTTTCCTTCCCAGGATCCGGACTTGATGCAATGGTCCGGCTACATTGTAGATCGCGGCGTCCTTCATAGAGAGAATGTAAAGCACGGCCGCTACGGCTATCAGCCAGCGAACGGCAGTCGTCGCCCACGCAGCCCCCTCGCCACCCCAGCCAATTTCGCCACCGATCAACAGCCAATTCACGGCCGCGTTTAAGATATTGGCTCCGATCATGATCGCCAAACCTGGCCCGGGTCGATTCAAGGCTTCGAGGAATAGAATCGACGCAGTAAACAGCAATTGCCCTGGCAAACCATAGGTGAGAACGACAAGGATACCGCCGGCCCCCTGGGCCAATCCTTCGTCATAGCCAAATAGCTGGTAGAGATAACCGCCGCCCTGGGCCAGAAGCACAAACAGGCCGCCCAGAGCCAGTGCATGAAAGGCGGATACCCGCCAAATCACGCCGCACTCCAACTGACTTTCCGCGCCAACTGCTTGGGCGCACAGCACTGCGGTGCCTATCAGCATCCCTACGCCGATCAACATACAGACCATGAACACCGCCTGCCCCAGACCGTAGTAAGCTAATTCCGTACTGCTGAAGTGACCAACCATCGCTGTATCCACGATGACCAGTACCAGCATACCCGTGCGTGCCACAGCGACCGGCATGGCCAACTTGGCTATCACCCGCACGCGAGCAGCGAAATCCGCCGCCAGCCCGTGGCTGGGGTTGATGGTTGTGTTGGTATTCATGCCAGCGACGGAGCCGCGGTCCTATTGTCGGCAACTGTTCATCACCGCGCTATACTCGCCTTTTACCGCAATAGCCACGGAACAATGCGATGACGGATAGCGCAACCAAGGCACGAAATCTGATGCGGGCCCATGACTGGGCCAGTCTGGCCACCAACATGACGGGCGACAACCATCCCTATGCCTCGTTGGTTCTAGTGGCGGCGGATTATGACGCCTCGCCCATACTGCTAATATCCGGTCTGGCGGAACACGCCCGCAATATTGCGGCGGACGATCGGATATCTCTGCTGTTCGACGGCACCCGTGGCTTGCCCTCGGCTCTGACGGGGGCACGGGTCAGCGTTCAGGGCCGGGCACAACGCTCTGACGCGGCGCATATTCGGCTGCGCTTTCTGGCTCGCCATGAAGATGCCGCCGAATATGCCGACTTTGGTGATTTCAACTTTTACCGAATCGCGGTGGAGCGGGGTCATTTGGTGGCAGGCTTTGGTCAGATCGCATGGATCGGCAGAGATGAATTGCTTCACCCTGCCGCCAAACCTGACGCGATGAGCGCCTGGGAAGCCGATGCGGTCAAGCATATGAACGAAGACCACTGCGACGCCATCCAGCGCTATGCGCTATACCTGTCGGGCGCGGAAGGCGACGGCTGGGTCATGACGGGCTGCGATCCGGAGGGATGCGATCTACGCCAGGCGGGTGAAGTGCTGCGCCTGGACTTCGCCGAAGCCGCGAACGATCCCGATTCGCTGCGGCGGCAATTCGTAGCCCTGGCTAGGTCCGCAGAGGCTAAAACAATCTGACCATCGGGATGCCTCGAACTGTTTCTTAGGAGCCAAACTGCGCCATATTGCCGCATCCCACCCTTGGAGATGAATTTTTGCTGATTCACATTATTGCCTCATAAACCAATGACGCTTATCTTGGCCGAAGGGGCAGTATTAATAACGGCGGGCGCATCGTCGCCATTTCGCAATTGGTTTAGCAGTTATCGGTTTAACATTAAGGTCTATCGGTCTCACGCCGGTGGACGTTTCGTCGTCTCTCAGGAGAGTACAGTGACGCAAATTGGAGCTAACATCAGCCGCCATGGGCTGAACACGCAGGGCATTAACAATCCCGGCAACGAATATTGGAACTTGGCCACACCGGCATTGTACCAAATGGCCCTGGCCAATGGTGAGGCGGAGTTAAGCGACGGCGGGGCGTTGGTCTGCCGTACGGGTGTCCATACCGGCCGTTCAGCCAACGATAAATTCATCGTGCGCGAGGCCAGCAACGAGGCTGATTTCGATTGGGGCTCGGTTAATAAACCAATCGAAGCCGATGAATTCGATGCCATTTTAAAAGCCCATCTGGCGCATTACGAAGGCAAGGACCTGTACGTTCAAGATGTTTGGGCCGGCGCCGATAAAGGGCATCGACTAGGCGTCCGCATTATTACCGAACAGGCTTGGCATACGCTGTTTGCCCGCAACATGTTCATCCAACCAACGCCTGACGAACTGGCCAATTTCCAGCCTCAGTTCACGATTATGCAAGCACCCAGCCTGGAAGCGCCGTCTGAGACGCCGGGCCTGCGTACGGGTACGTACATCCTGGCTTCGTTCGAACGCCGTGTAGTGTTGATTGGTGGAACGTCTTATGCGGGTGAGATCAAAAAATCCGTATTCTCAATTCTAAATTACTTGCTGCCGGCGGACGATGTTCTGCCCATGCATTGTTCCGTCAACGTCGGCGCTGATGGTGGATCCGCGATCTTCTTTGGTTTGTCGGGCACAGGCAAAACGACCCTGTCTGCGGATCCTAACCGGCAGTTGGTTGGTGATGACGAACATGGCTGGGGCGAGAACGGTCTGTTTAATTTCGAAGGCGGCTGCTACGCCAAGGTGATTAATCTTTCGGCGGAAGCGGAGCCGGAAATTTTTGCCACCACCCGGCGCTTTGGCACGGTGTTGGAAAATGTCGTGATGGATCCCGACACCCGTATTCTGGACCTAGACGACGGCAGTCATACGGAAAATACCCGGGCCTCCTACCCTTTGGATTTCATTCCGAATATTGCCGCTTCGGGAACTGCGGGGCATCCGCGCAACGTGGTGATGTTGACGGCGGATGCCTTTGGCGTGTTACCGCCGCTGTCACGGCTGACACCGGAACAGGCCATGTATCACTTCCTCTCTGGCTATACAGCGAAGGTCGCGGGCACGGAAAAAGGCATTGGCAGTGAGCCCCAGGCCACTTTTTCCACCTGCTTTGGCGCCCCCTTCATGCCGCGTCACCCGGCCGTATATGGCAACATGCTGCGCGACCGGATTGCCCAGCACGGCGTCAATTGCTGGCTGGTCAACACAGGTTGGACAGGAGGCATTTATGGCACCGGCTACCGCATGCCAATCCAGCATACCCGCGCCCTATTGAGCGCGGCATTGGAGGATCAACTGGCCGATGTGCCGTTCCGCCAGGACGAAAATTTTGGCCTGATGGTACCTGAATCCTGCCCCGGCGTGCCCAGCGAAATGCTCGATCCACGCAGCACCTGGTCCGATGGCGCAGCCTACGATGCCCAAGCAAAGGATCTGGTTGCCCGCTTCCGCGACAATTTTGCCCAATACGAAACCCACGTGGACGACAGCGTAAAAGCAGCGGCGCCCAAGGCCGCTTAGCGGTTTCAACACGGTTACCGGTCGGCTAGCGGCTGGGCGGGGGTCAGGTGTGGCCATCTGCCGCATTGGCGGTTCCCGTGCAGTCCCCTAGTTTTCGCCCATTGATTGATGAACACCAAATCAGTTTGGACTTCATCAACGGGGAACTTTTTGGGGACGTGAACGCGGGGGCGTTATGTACAAAGAAACACTTAGCAAGGATCTGGCCAAGTTCGACCGGATTGGCGCGGCGACGATAGAACAGGCCAGACCGGTTACGAAGCTCGGTTTGGCCCTGTTGTTTTTGCTGATCGTCTGGATTGGTGCAACGATTGCCAGCGCTGGTGGGGAACAGCGCATCGTGGTCATCATAGCCGGCATTATCGGCGGCTATATGGCTCTGAATATTGGCGCAAATGACGTTGCCAACAACGTGGGCGCGGCCGTCGGCTCCCGCGCCTTGACCATGCTGGGGGCGTTGATAATCGCCTCCATATTCGAGGCCATGGGTGCCATTGTCGCGGGCGGCGACGTGGTCAGCACGATTTCCAAGGGCATTATTGCGCCGGAAGACTTTCCCAGCTCCGACCTTTTCATCTGGAGCATGCTATCCGCGCTGTTGGCGGCGGCATTGTGGGTCAATATCGCCACCATGCTCAACGCGCCAGTGTCTACCACCCATTCCATCGTTGGCGGCGTCATCGGCGCCGGCATCGCCGCCGTGGGCTTCAGCGTCATCAATTGGCCCAAGATGGGCATGATTGCAGCTTCGTGGATCATTTCACCGGTCATGGGCGGGGCCATCGCAGCGATATTTCTTGCCTTTATCAAGGCCAACATCATCTACCGCGACGACAAAATTGCCGGCGCAAAACGTTGGGTGCCGATCCTGGTCGCCATAATGGCCGGCGTGTTTTCCGCCTATCTGGTCATGAAGGGCCTGAAACGGGTCTGGCGCCCCGATGGCTGGACCATAACGGCGATCGGCGTCGCGATCTTTGCCTTAACTTATGTGATCGTTAACCCGCTGATCAAACGTCAGGCGGAGGGTATGGAAAACCGGAATAAATCGGTGCGCGCTCTATTCACCATTCCGCTGATATGTTCTGCCGCACTGTTGTCCTTTGCCCATGGTTCCAACGATGTGGCGAATGCAGTTGGCCCTTTGGCGGCCATCGTTGGGGTCGCAGAATCAGGTGAGGTGGCGGCAAAGGTTGAAATACCCCTTTGGGTCATGTTTATCGGCGCTGCCGGTATATCGGCAGGCCTGCTGCTTTTTGGACCGAAGCTGATTCGTACCGTGGGTCAGCAAATCACCAAAATGAACCCCATGCGGGCCTATTGCGTGGCGCTCTCGGCCGCCATCACAGTGATCATCGCCTCGACACTGGGCCTACCGGTCAGTTCCACGCACATCGCCGTCGGCGCGGTTTTTGGCGTCGGCTTTTACCGGGAATGGCAGACTGCACGCCGCACCCACATCAACCATGGTCGCTATGGCGAAGCAGGCAAACCAAAAGCCGCGCGGGACGCGGATGCCGCCGAATTGTCAGAGCGGGCGCTACGGCGTAAACTGGTCCGGCGCTCGCACCTGACTACCATTGCTGCCGCCTGGGTCATTACGGTCCCCGCCTCTGCCGTCATTGCCGGCGCCATATTCTGGGTCATACAGACCGTTCGTGGCTTTTAATCTGTGACGGCATCCTTGGCAATCCTGGCAAAGATAACGTCCAGTTCCCCTGCCATGGCGTCAAGATCGGCGCTGCCATAGGGCTTGAACACGGCCGAAGGGCGGCGGTAGCTGAGCCGCGCGGTGCCATTGACGTTCTGCGTAACATAAAACCGCAACGGTGCCTCGATCCCAGCCGGGACGCTGGCCCGCAACATGCGTACGGCATAGTCGTTGCGGAAGACGCCATAGACGGCGTTGCCTGGATTTTCGACCCCTTGCCGCGCGGCACCCATGGAGGCCGAGGCTCGGCTGACCACGCCCATGCGGTGTTTTCGCACTGCTGCATCCAAGTCGTTGAACAGGGTCTTGAATTTCTTTTGAGATTCGATCACCCGCACGCCATCATAGGGATAGCCCTGGTCCGCCCGCCCGGATAGAGGCAACAGGGCGGCAATAGTAAGCAGCCCCAAAAGTCGCGCAATATTTCGAAACAAAGGCATGGCCGGCACTCCCCTATCATCAGCGGTTTAGCCAATCATAGGGAATCACCGCTGCCTTGTGGCGGCATCTCACCCAGACGTGAAGTGAAGTGTTCTAAACCAGTTGCTGGTCAAATAGCGCCATGGTGCGCTGTCGCGCCAAGTCTCCAGCCGCCTCGTTATACGAGCCGCGATGATCGCAGTTGAAGCCATGGTCAGCGTCATATATGTGCACCTCCGCATCCGAGTGCGCCTTGCTGATCGCCGCCACATCATCAAGGGGGATTCCCGCGTCATGCTCGCCGAAATGCATCAGCATGGGGCACCCTGCCTTTTCATTCACATATGGCATGATTTGGCCACCATAATAGACCACCGATGCCGCAACCGGCAGCCGTGTACCCGCCAGATATGAAATGGTGCCACCCCAGCAATAGCCGACAGTGCCAACTTTTAGGCCCTCTCCCGACATCACATCGATGACGGATTTCAGATCCAGCATGCACAGATCCCAAGAGAACGCATCCTTCAGATCACGGCCAATGGCAATGTCGTCGGGGGTGTAGCCAAGTTGGCAGTTTTTGTTATCGGTACGGTCGTACAACGCCGGTGCGATGGCCAGATAGCCTTCCGAGGCGAAACGATCACAGGTCTCGCGAATATGGTCATTCACGCCAAAGATTTCCTGAATGACGATAATACCGCCCTTGGTCGCTCCCGCGGCTTCCGCCCGGTAGGCACCAAATGAATGACCGTCCTCGGCCGTTAAGGTGATGTTCGCGCCCATGTTCATGGCCTCCCAATGCCTGGTTTCAATTTATCTGACTATAGCCTGTTTGGTCCGTCGAATTCCATTCCGTCCTGGATCACCAGCTGCCGGTATTTTCCATGGATGCCCATGGCTCCCGCGCGGGCAAGGGATCTCCTGTTTGCAATAGTTCCAGCGAGATATTGTCCGGCGTGCGGATGAAGGCCATGTATCCGTCGCGCGGCGGTCGGTTGATGGTGATGCCCGCGTCCATCAGGCTTTGACAGGTCTCGTAAATATTATCGACCTGATAGGCCAGATGGCCAAAATTGCGTCCACCGGCATAATCTTCCGGGTCCCAATTATAGGTTAGTTCGAGCGTCGGCGCCCGGCTCGCCCTGGCGGCATCTTCATCGACAGAAGCGGCAAGAAAGATATTAGTATAGCGGCCTTTTTCACTTTCCACCCGGCGTACTTCGATCATGCCCAGGAGGTTGCAGAAAAAGTTCAGCGTGTCGTCGAGGTTCGAGACGCGGATCATGGTGTGAAGATATCTCATGGGCGGTTCCCCTTTGTTGTGTCTATAATATTAGCGCCCACAGAGGAATTGCCAATTCCCTTCATTCGTCGCGCCGAACGCCATCGTTCTCCGCTCAGCATAAAGGAAGATGTTCATGAACGGCACAAATTCGTCCAAGACCCTACCTGCCCTGCACGGTATCAAAATACTAGATCTGACTCAGTTCGAGGCGGGACCGTCGTGCACCGAAGCTCTGGCCTGGATGGGTGCCGACGTGGTCAAGGTGGAAGAGCCGAAGAAGGGCGAGCCGGGGCGTTGGGGCTTCACCGACAAACCGGGCATGGATGCCAACTATTTCCTCTATTTCAATCTCAACAAACGCTCCATCACCTGCAATCTCAAGGACGACGAAGGCAAGGCGCTGCTGGCCAAGCTGATCGAGAGTGTCGACGTGGTGATCGAGAACATGGCGCCGGGCACCTTTGCCAGACTGGGTTTTGATTATGACCGCCTCAGCGCCATCAACCCCCGGGTGATATTCGCCCAAATCAAGGGTTTCGCGCCCGACAGCCCCCACGCCAACTATCTCTCTTTTGACATGATCGCCCAGGCGACGGGCGGCACCATGGGCATCAACGGCGAGGCAGGGCGGCCACCAGTCAGGCCGGGATCCACCATCGGCGATACGGGCACCGGCATGCTCTGCGCGATGGGTATTCTGGGCGCGTTGTTTCAGCGCCATACGACGGGGCGCGGCCAGCACATACAGATCGCGATGCGCGATGCCATGCTGAACTATTGCCGCACCGCCATGAGCAAGCAGGTGCCGTTCGATACCGCCAATCCACGGGCCGGCAATGACATCGTCGGCTCCACGCCGGGTGGTTTATATGCCTGCAAGCCGGGCGGCCCCGATGACTATTGCTTTATTTTTGCCTCCCGCGCCAACGAGGAACATTGGCGCCGCCTTGCCCGCATCATCGGGCGCGAGGATATGATCGACGATCCCAATCTACAGGATCCCTCGGCCCGCTACGAAGCACGGGAACTGGTTGATGGCGCGATTACCGAATGGACCATGCGGCACAGCAAGGATGAGGTGATGCAAACCATCGCCGGCGCAGGCGTGCCCTGCGGCGCGGTCTTCAATACGCTGGAGTTACTGCATGACCCAGATCTGCATGCCCGCGGCATCATGACCAAGATTGATCACCCACAACGCGGTGAGGTCAACGTCACCGGCTGGCCTCTTAAAATGTCGGACAGTCATGTGCCGGTCCAGTCCTCGCCCCTGCTAGGCGCGGACAACGAAGCCATTTATGGTGGCTGGCTGGGTTATTCGACCGACGACGTCAAAGATATGCGCGAGCGCAAAGTCATCTAATATTCATTTAGGCGAAAAACAGGAGTTGAGCATGGCCAAAGTCACGGGCGCCACCCTAATGGCAAGAAGTCTGAAACAACAAGGCGTCGAATATATGTTTGGGATCGTGGGCTTCCCAGTCCAGCCGATCGCCGCCGCAGCTCAAGAGGCGGGCATAAAATACATAGGCATGCGGAACGAGCAATCTGCCTCATACGCGGCCCAAGCGGCCGGCTATCTGACCGGACGCCCCGGCGCCTGTCTCACGGTTTCCGGCCCCGGCGTCGTACACGGCTTGGCCGGTCTGGCCAATGCACAGCAGAATTGCTGGCCCATGATCATGATTGGCGGGGCCTCGCCGACCTATCAAAACGGTATGGGCGGCTTTCAGGAGGAACGCCAGGTGCAAATCGCCTCGCCGTTCTGTAAATTCGCCCACGCTGTCGAACATGTTCACCGGATCCCGTTCTATGTGGAGCAGGCGGTGCGTCAGTCCATCTATGGCCGTCCCGGCGCCGTCTATCTGGATATGCCCGACGACATCATTCAGGGCGAGGTTGAAGAAAGCGAAGCCCCCGCCATGGCTACCATCCCCGAACCACCCCGCATGCAGGCCATGCCGGAGAATGTGGAAGCCGCCCTCGATGCCATGGAATCCGCCGAGCGCCCCCTGGTGATTGTCGGCAAAGGCATGGCCTGGAGCCGGGCCGAGGACGAGGTGCGAGCGTTTATCGAACGTACCCAGCTGCCGTTCCTGGCCTCCCCCATGGGCAAAGGCGTGCTGGACGACAATCATCCGCTTTCCGTCGGCGCGGCGCGTAGCCACGCCTTGAAAGAGGCCGATGTTATCTTCGTGATGGGCGCACGCCTGAACTGGATCATGCATTACGGCATGCCGCCGCGCTTTAACAAGGATGTACGCATCGTACAGCTGGACATCTCCGCTGAATCCATCGGCAATAATGTACCCACAGAGGTCGCCTTGGTTGGCGACGGCAAGGCCATCGTCGGGCAACTCAACAGCTCTTTGGAGAACCGGCAATGGTTCTATCCCGCAGGCAGCGAATGGATGGCGGCAATCAAGGAGAAAGCGGCGGCCAATGCCGAGGCGATCCAGCCGATGATCGACGATAACTCCACACCGACGAACTATTATCGGGCTCTGAAGGATATCAGTGCCTGGGCCACCGAGGATGCGGTGATTATTGGCGAAGGTGCCAACACAATGGACATCGGCCGCACTCAGCTGCCGAATGCTTCGCCCAGATTGCGCCTGGATGCAGGTAGCTATGGCACCATGGGCATCGGCATGGGCTTCGCCATCGCGGCGGCCGTGGTGCATCCCGACCGCCCGACCATTTCGGTCTCGGGCGACTCGGCTATTGGCTTTTCCGGCATGGAGATCGAAACCGCCTGCCGCCATAACCTGCCGATCAAGATCGTCGTGCTGAACAACGGTGGCATCGGCAAGGGTATCGCGGAATTTCCTACCGATGTCCCCCTGCCGCCAGGCATTCTGACTATCGGTGCGCGCTATGACCTGATGATGGAGGCTTTCGGTGGCAAAGGCATCTTTATTGAAGATCCGGCGGACCTGGCCGGCGCCTTGGAAGAGGCCAAGGCGCATCCCGGCCCGGCCCTGGTCAACGTTGTGCTACACCCGGAAGCAGGTCGCAAACCGCAGCAGTTCGGCTGGCTGACGACCTAATCCGATGCTGGCCTACCCAGTAGGCCGGCGGAGGTAGCGGCCCATTGAGGTCATTTCCAGGACAATCTCGTTCTTCTGGTTGCTGACCCAAATCTGAATGCGCATGGTACCCCGGTCCTGTTTGCTGCGCGATGGCGTGGCGGACAGGATCCTGGTGCGCACGGACAATATGTCGCCGGGGCGCACCGGCAGCAGCCATTTCAAATCATCAAAGCCGGGAGATCCCAGACTGGCCATTCGTTCCCCGCCGCCCTCATCGTTCTGGGCATCGCAGGCCATGCGCATGAACATGGCGCAGGTATGCCAGCCCGAGGCGATCAGGCCGCCATAGATACTGTCCTTAGCGGCCTCCTTGTCGATATGAAAGGGTTGGTTGTCATAGCGGTTGCCGAACGCAATGACCTCTTCTTCCGTGACCTCGTAGTGGCCGAATTCTCGCTCGGCGCCGACCACGAAATCCTCCAGGTACATCATGCGGAATCTCCCGCTACCATAGGACGGCGGCCATACATGGCAACGCCTTCCAACTGTACGACCTTGGCCTGGTCTTGATTGAAGACTTCCGTGCGCACGGTGATCAGGCCCATAGGCTTGGAGGCGGAGGGCCGGGCGGCCAATATGGTAGTTCGGCCATGCAGGACATCGCCAGGCCGGACCGGCACCAGCCAACGGCAGCTGTCCATACCCGGTGCGCCCAGACTGGCAAGCTTCTCGGCCTTGATGTAGTTAGCCAGCAGCTCCATGACAATGGCGCAGGTATGCCAGCCGGATGCGATCAAACCGCCGAAAAAGCTTGCCTCCGCCGCCGCCGCATCCGTGTGAAAGGGTTGTGGATCATACTGACTGGCGAACTCGATGATTTCCGCCGCCTCTACTGCTCGTTGCCCGAGATCCCAGACCTCACCTACCTCAATATCTTCAAAATACTTCATACGCATATTCCGTTCCAAACTCGGCCACCGATCCTCTATCATGACGGCTATACAAAGTAAGAAATTTTTTGCGGCTAAGACGGACAGGAGGCAAACATGATGCGGATGCAAGGTAAACTCGGCATGGTGACGGCGGCGGCATCAGGGATGGGGCGCGCCGGCGCAATACGTTTCGCCAAGGAAGGCGCAGCGGTGGCCGTAATCGATATCGACGAGGCAGGCGTCAAGGCCGTTGTTGACGAGATCGAAGCGGCGGGTGGTAAGGCCTTTGGCATCGCGGCTGATCTGACCAAGGATTCCGAGTCTCTACGCGTCGTCAAGGAAGCCGCCAATGTCCTTGGCGGGCTCGATTTCGCCTGGAACCATGTGGGCCACCCTGGGCCGGCGGCGGTTGAAGGCATCGACATGGCGGATTACGACCTGGCCATGACCTTGAATCTACGCACCATTCTAATCTCGACCGAGGCGCAATTGCCGGAGCTCCGCGCGCGCGGCGGCGGCTCGTTACTCTATACGGCGTCCACCTCCGGGCTCCAGGGCTCGCAATTCAGCCCGGTCTATTCCGCCGCCAAGCATGGCGTGGTTGGCTTTGTCAAAGCCATGGCGAAGCGTTACGGCAACGAGAATATCCGCCTCAACACAATCTGCCCAGGTGCAACGGACACACCGATGCTGCGTGTCTTCGTCGCCCGTCCGGATCAGCAGTCAACCCAAGGCCGGGATCCCGAAGAATTGGTGCAAACTCGCGCTGGACAAAACGCCCTGGGCCGCCCGGCCCGGCCAGAAGAAATGGCGAATGCGGCTCTGTTCTTATTGTCGGACGAGGCATCATTCGTCACCGGCGCCGCGCTCGCCGTCGACGGCGGCACCACGGCCTGATGGAACCGCATCGTCGTGCGATGGGATCGGGTTGAGCTGAGCCAATTACATACGCACTGCATCGCTGGATGTGTAGTTGTCTTGTTCCAAGTGGCTCGACGCATTGCGCCAATTTCTACAGGGTAGACAGCGCATTTCGTGTGCCTGCGATAGGGGTGCCTCACGCCTTGTCTCTGCTATAGTTATCCCAACAACAACGGAACAATGAATAATAGGAGCGCCCAATGAGCAAGGTCCTGGTGGATATCAATGGTCCCGTGCGGACTGTCACCCTGAACAGGCCGGAAAAACGCAATGCCCTGGATACCGAGACCTTGGACGGACTCAGCGCCGCCTTTCCGGACGAGCCTGGTCCGGATGAACGGGTAGCGGTCATACGCGCGAACGGACCATCCTTTTGCTCGGGCATGGATTTGAGCCAGCGGGCCGCCGGCCTGGGCAAGCCCGGGGCGATTGAGGTCATGCTGCGCCGGGTTGAGGTCTATCCCTTGCCCGTGGTTGCCGTCGTACACGGTCCGGCCATTGCGGGCGGCAATGAACTCGCCATGCACTGCGACTTTGTCGTCGCCAGTTCCACGGCAGTTTTCGGTATGTCCCTGGCACAAATCGGCTTGGCTCCGACTTGGTTCCTGGCTAAGAAATTGATGGAAGTTGCCGGGCCGGTGGCCATGCGGGAGATACTGTTGCTAGGTGATCCATTGCCCGCAACGCGTATGCACGAACTCGGCATCATCGCCCGCGTCGCCGAACCTGATGACCTACAGGACGAAGCACAAAAGATCGTTGACCGACTGGCCGCAAATGCACCGCTGTCGCTGCGAAACATGAAGGCCATGATGGTTCGGCAAATGGCCTTCCGCGATGCCACCAACTACGATGACCTGAACGCCGATGTGGCCAAGGTTGCCGCATCCGCCGATGCCAAGGAAGGGGTCAGGGCCAAGCTGGATCGCCGTCAACCCGATTTCCGTGGCGAATAGCGGGGTTTTGGAAAATGGCTATACGCTTAGAAAAGGCCTGGCGCCCCCTCACGGATGAAGTTGTGAAAGGTTTAGCTGCACAGTTGGGCGTCTATCAAATTTCCAACAATAAAGAGGAAATTGTCTATATCGGCTACGCCGGTGGCCGCAGCCTTTGGGGTCTGCGCGGCGCTTTGCAAGACAAACTGGCGGAGTTGGGCGAAGGCTATCAATTTCGCATTGAAGTAAACCAGCAATACTTGAGCAGATGGGAGGAGCTGTTGAAAGTGCATAAGGGCGATCACGACGCCCTGCCTCCCGGCAATAAGGATCATCGGCCACGGCGCGTCGGTCAATTGAGTTTGGGTTAGGAGACAAACAAATGGATTTAGAACTTTCCGATGAGCAAAGAATGTTGGTTGAGCAAGTGCGGCGCTTTGTCCGACAGGAAATCGATCCTCTCGAAGCCGATATGGACCCGGATGCCAGTGAACTAGCAGCGGAAGAGCATGAACGCCTGGTGGGCATGACAACCGGAATGGGCCTCTACCAGATGGATGTGCCGGAGGAATTCGGCGGCGCGGGCCTGGATGTCATGACCCGAACTTTGTTGGCCATGGAAATGTCGCAACACCGTGCCGGTTTATACACGCCCTGTTACGGCACCTTCGGCAGCATGGGTCTGGCCCAGCTTTACGATGCCAATGATGATCAGAAGGAACGTTATCTGTACCCAACCTTACGCGGTGAAAAGCGCGGTTTCTTTGGCCTTACAGAGCCATCGGGCGGCAGTGATCCGGCCCGTGCTATCCAGACCCGTGCCGTACAAGATGGTGATGACTGGGTCATCAATGGGCAAAAGATTTTCATCTCGGGCGCGGACCGGGCGGATTTTGGTTTGGTTTTTGCCCGCACCAGTCCCGACAAGGGCCGCGCCGGCGTTACTTGTTTTATCATCGATACGGACATGCCGGGCTTCCATGTCCGCCGTATCGTGCACACCTTGCGCTCAACCCACTATGCAACAGAACTGCAGTTCGAGGATCTGCGGGTGCCAGCGGAAAATATTCTTGGCAAAGTCGACGGTGGTTTCTCCATTGCGAATGAACGGCTGACGCGTAACCGCATACCCTATGCCGCTGCCTGTCTCGGGGTCGCGATGCGGGCTCAGGATATGGCTATCGAATACGTCAAAATTCGTGAAACGTTTGGGGATCTGCTGGCAACCCGGCAGACGGTCCAGAATATGCTTATCGACAATGAAATGGATATTCGCACTGCGCGTTGGCTGACCTTGGCTGCGGCCCACAAAGCGGACCAAGGCGAACCCTTCCGAACTGAAGCCGCCATGGCCAAAATCGCCGCAACCGAGGCAGGCGGCCGAGTTGTCGACCGCGCCATGCAGATACATGGCGGCTATGGCGTGACCAAGGAGTTTCCGTTCGAACGCTGGTTCAGAGAAATGCGGATTCGCCGTATTGGCGAAGGACCAAACGAAGTACAACGCCTTATCATCGCCCGCGATCTGATCGGCGGTTCGTTTCACTAATTGCGGCGAATCTTTGAAAGCCTATCGCTGGCACTTGGAACAAAAGAAAGTGGAACGGCCTGCCTGCACGAGGCGTTTGATGGGTTGGCTGCATTGGATGCAGGGTTCGCCCTCGCGCCCGTAGACGCTGAATTCATGCTGGAAATATCCCAGTTCGCCGGAGGCCTGCACATAGTCACGCAAGGTGGAGCCACCCTTGGCGATGGCTTTTGTCAGGACATCTCGAATGGCGGGGACCAATCGCTCGGCCCTGCGGCCGGCGACGGATGCGGCCAAACGGCGTGGCGAGATACCCGTATGAAACAAGGCTTCGCAGACATAGATATTGCCTAGACCGGCAACGATCTTTTGATCCAACAAAGCTGATTTGATCGGTGTCCGCCGGCCCCGAAGGGCATCGGATAGAACTACGCCGTTGAATTCGTTGCCTAAAGGCTCCGGTCCCAAATCCCGCAACAGGCGATGGCCGTTTAGATCCTTTTTCGCCACCAGATCCATCATGCCAAAACGGCGATGATCTTGAAACACCACTGTTTGGCCGCCATCGGTCTCCAACAATATATGATCATGCTTGCCGGGCGTTGGCGCCAGGCCATCGTGGATAAACATCCGGCCTGACATGCCCAGATGGGTCATCCAGACCCAGCCGTCATCGAGTTCAGCCAGGATGTATTTGGCGCGCCGGTACAGGCGCTGGACGGTTCGCCCCTGCAATCGAGCCGCAAAGTTCCCGGGCAGGGGCCAGCGCAATTTGTCTCGGCGCTGGGTGATTTTCATCAGGCGGTGACCGACCAGAGGGCCTTCAAGGCCACGACAGACGGTTTCTACTTCGGGGAGTTCAGGCATGCGGGGAAGGTTAGCTGATCTTTGGTGCAACTGCCATGCGTATGGTGAAACGTGCTATGATGTTTCGCCTATATGGATAGTGGAGTGATGCCAGCATGGCGCCAACGGCGAGCACTGATTTTGGTTTTGAGTCTATCCCTTGGGAGGAAAAGACATCCCGTGTGCGTGGCGTCTTCAATTCCGTGGCCGGCCGCTATGACGTAATGAACGATCTGATGTCGGGCGGAATGCACCGTCTTTGGAAAGCGGCATTTATTACCTGGCTGCGGCCGCGGGCGGAAATGCATTTACTGGATTTGGCGGGAGGAACGGGAGATATCGCATTTCGCTTTCTAGCCAGCGGCGGCGGCCGGGTCACGGTGACGGACATCAACCAGGAAATGCTGTTTGTAGGGAAAAGCCGCGCTAGGGGGCGGCGGATCGACAGCAACATCGAATGGCTCTGCGCCGACGGAGAAAGTCTACCCATCCCCGATGCATCGGTCGATGTAGTGACCTGTGCCTTCGGCATTCGTAATATGACCGACAAGCCGCGGGCACTGGCCGAGATGTGCCGGGTGTTAAAGCCAGGCGGACGCTTCCTCTGTCTGGAATTTTCCCGTCTCGCCTTGCCAGGCCTGGAAGGATTATATGACAAATACTCCTTCCAAGTGGTGCCCAGCCTGGGCCGCTTGGTGGCTGATGACGAGGAATCCTATCGATACCTGGCCGAGAGCATCCGCACTTTCCCCGATCAAGATACCTTTGCGAACATGATTGCCAGCGCCGGACTGGACAATGTCAGCTATCGCAACCTCTCGGGCGGTATTGCGGCCATGCATTCCGCCTGGCGGATCTGAACGCAGGCAACCCCAAACCGAGTCAAACTTGTCCCGATACTGAAATCAGCATCGTGGATCCTCAATTGGCATGATCGCCATAATGTTTTTTTGGGGGAGGTCTAGGCGCGCTTTGCTGATCGAAGACGACACCGCAATGGCCCGGACAGTGGATCTGTTGCTTCAGGGGGAAGGATGGCGGGCGCCTATATCTCACCCGCGCCGATATATTCGAATTTCTGTCATTGTGGTGACAGCATCAGCCATTTGGTTTTAGCTTAGCCAGAGCGCCCGCTCCGCCGCGCGGCGGAGAACCAGACCACGCAGTACCCTGCCGCCTGCCCGCCGCCATTTTGGAAACTCCACCCCTGCGCCAATCATGTCGCCTCGGTTAGCCTTCATGCGCAGGGTCGAACTTTGCAGGTTACCGCTGCCAAGGTTATAGGTAAACGACGCCAGGGCGGAGAACTGGTCTTCCGATAACGGAACCCGGATCAACCGTGCCACGGCCCGTTCGGTGTGCTGCAGCATCCGGGACAACATGACTTCGCCGTCATCGTCGTTGATTTCCGGATGCGCCATGGTCACCCGGCGCCAATCCAGGCCCCAGATGGAGCCGTAACCGATGGTGGGAATGCCTACCGGGTCCATGTACGGCACCGGCGAGAAACCTTCAAAATGCTTGATAATAGCCAGGCCAGCGGCGTTGATCTTCATTTTGGGTAGAAGGTCTTCAAGGCGCGGTGGCCAAACCAGAACGACAGAATAGCGGCGAACAGAGCGCGGGTTTCGGCGTCCCAAACCTGGTTCAGAGTGTCTAAGCTGACTCCATCCGTGCCGAAGATCAGCCACATGGCCGCCGACTTGATGAAGACGAACTCCAACACCATGATATAGGTCCGCTTTCAGCGATTGTCGAAACCGCCGCATGGAGCCTAACGGATGAAAGAATTTGAGTGGGCCTTCACCATGCTCCTTGCCCGTTTCTTCGGCGGGACGACCATGCATTTGCCAGAACAATTCGGCCAACTCGCCGTCATTGAGGGCCTTGAATTCGGACGGCTTGAAAACGTATTTAACGACCTCCGCGGGCTCGCGGATCGGGCTGTCATGGATATAGCCTTTGGGGAAATGCCGTCGTAGGCGGTCCATCATCGCCCGCCATTTTTTCTTCCCCAATCGGCGGGTTGACCGGATTAGGATATGGGAATGGAGGTTCAACATTACGCGGCCGTCATCGCCGCGTTGGATGGTGTTCTCCACATTGTAGTAAAGCGCTTCGACGCCAGCGGCCTTGAGATCGTCGAGAGCGGCCATCTTCGAAATGCGCCGGCAATGGGCACGGTGGTAGTCCCGGTAGCCTTCCAGGGGCACCCAGCCGCCACTGACCACCAACATGCGCAACTGCCCTTTCCGCGTTGTGTCAAACACGTAGCGGACGTGTTTCATCATGTCGTGCATGTTTCGGCTTTGCATTTGGGGGATCAGATTGCAGTTTCGGAATGTGGTCGATTTCTCCGACAGGCCGGTGACCAAGCCAACCATTGTGATTTCCCGATCCTGGCGCATGGCGATGCCCTGGCCTTCCAAACGCCTGGCGATGTCTTCTGACTGTTCACGCAACAGCCGGGCCCGCGTTTGACCATCAATCCACTGGTCACGCGAAATTTCCCGCCCGATCAGTTTTTCGTCAATCTGTCCGCCTGTGACCTCACCGGGTCGGCTCAACCAACCGCATTTGTCCTGGGGGCCTAGCGTCTCGGGCTTTTCCGG
>Ga0233428_1000120_pt1 | contig 122314 bp, 121 predicted proteins | sample SI_118_April2016_4_FD_179890 | JGI IMG/M metagenome (GOLD analysis project Ga0233428, IMG submission 179890) | Seawater microbial communities from Saanich Inlet, British Columbia, Canada - SI_118_April2016_120_MG | ecosystem: Environmental > Aquatic > Marine > Inlet | place: Canada: British... | reverse complement strand
CCTAATTCCTTATTCCTTTTGTAAGGCATGAATGTACATCCTCCTCAAAGAAGTTCTGTACTGTGCTCGCCTTTGACCACAGTCTACATTATATAATACCCTAACTATGTGGTGCGATCAGGTGACGTCCTTAACCACAGTTCCCCACTTAGAACTGTCATCAATGCCTCCCCTATACCTACGCCTATGCCTTCCTAATACCTTGCCTAATACCTACTGAGTACCTGCATGGTTAGGAGACATCATTCTTTAGGATAAGTTTGGATTTTTGAACTTTGTTTCACCTAAGAATCTAATTCCTCCGCGATACCTGCAGAGGGCAAAATCCTTTAGAAGTGTTTTGGAAGTAAACAATTAATTGTAAATAATTGATTTTATTGGATAATTTTTTTTGAAATCATTCCAGCTCGATGGTTCCCGGGGGCTTTGACGTCACATCATAGACGACCCGGTTGATGCCGCGCACCTCGTTGATGATGCGTGTTGCAGTGCGGCCCAGAAACTCATGATCAAAGGGATAATAATCCGCCGTCATGCCGTCGGTGGAGGTCACCGCGCGCAGGGCGCAGATGTAATCATAGGTCCGTTGATCGCCCATCACGCCAACGGTGCGCACGGGCAGAATAGCCGCGAACGCCTGCCAGATGGCGTCGTACAGGCCGGCCTTGCGGATTTCGTCCAGATAGATCGCATCGGCCTGACGCAGGATGGCCAGTTTGTCGGCGCTGATCTCGCCCGGGCAACGGATCGCCAGGCCGGGGCCTGGGAAAGGATGCCGTCCCACCAGGCTTTCGGGCAAACCCAGGGTGCGGCCCAGATCGCGGACCTCGTCCTTGAACAGTTCGCGCAGAGGCTCGACCAGTTCCATGTTCATGCGGTCAGGCAGGCCGCCCACGTTATGGTGCGATTTAATGGTCGCCGAAGGCCCGCCGGATGGCGAGATAGATTCGATCACGTCCGGATATAGCGTGCCCTGAGCCAGAAAATCGGCGCCGCCGATGCGGTTCGCCTCTTCCTCGAAGACATCAATAAACGTCGCACCGATGATCTTGCGCTTTTGTTCCGGATCGCTGACGCCAGCAAGTTTATCCAGGAACAAATCCGAGGCATCCCGGTGCACCAGGGAAAGATTGTAGTGCTCCTTGAATAGCGAGACGACCTCCTCGGCCTCGCCCTCGCGCAGCAGGCCATGGTCAACAAAGACGCAAGTTAACTGATCGCCAATGGCTTCGTGCAACAGGATCGCGACGACAGACGAGTCCACCCCGCCCGAGAGGCCGCAAATAACCTTGCCGTCACCCACCTGCGCCTTGACCCGCGCCTCGGCCTCGTGGCGGAAGGTGGCCATGCTCCAGCTACCCTTACAGCCCGCCACATTGTGGGTGAAATTGCGCAACAAAGCGGTGCCGTCCGGGGTGTGGATGACTTCCGGGTGGAACTGCACGCCGTAAAAATTCCGGACATCGTCGGCAATGATGGCAAAGGGACAATTGTCCGAGGTGCCCACGACGCGGAAACCAGGCGGGATTTCCATCACCCGGTCACCATGGCTCATCCAGACCTGATGCCGCTGATCGGTCTGCCAAAGCCCCTCGAACATGGCGCAATCGTCGTTGATATCAACGAAGGCGCGGCCGAATTCCTGATGGTCGGAGGCTTCGACCCGGCCGCCCAGCTGTTCGCACATGGCCTGCTGGCCGTAACAGATGCCCAACACGGGGATACCCATATCAAACAGGCTTTGCGGTGCCCGCGGCGTATCGCTTTGTGTGGCCGAAGACGGTCCGCCGGATAGGATAACCCCGTTGGGCCGGGAGCCGGCAAGAGCCTCTTCGGCCTTGAAATAGGGTACGATTTCGCAATAAACGCCGCTTTCACGCAGGCGGCGTGCGATCAGCTGCGTGACCTGGCTGCCAAAGTCGAGGATCAATATGCTTTCTGTCGAAGATTTGTTCATAGGCGCAGCTTTACGACGGCCCCAGGCCCCGGCGCAAGAGCATTTCGCGGCGGCGCGGTGAAGTGCCCTATTTTGGCCGGTAGGCGGCGACGGCGGCTTTCAAATCGTCATATTCCTGGCAGCCAAAGAAACAGATTCGATCCAGCGCCGCCAAGTGTTCCTTGGCTTTTGCTAAATTGCCCACCGCCAGATAGGTCTCGCCCAGATACTCGTGCGCGCCCCGGTGTTCCGGGTTCATTTTCAAGGCGATGGCGTAGTGTTCAAAGGCCTTGTCGTATTGTTTCAAGCCGCGATAGGCGAAGCCGAGATAATTGTAGGTATCGGCGGTGGCGGTTTTCGCCGCCACATCGCGCTCGAACAGCTTGATCGCGGCGGTCCAATCCTTGTCGCTGATCGCCTTGCGCGCCGTGGGGGCCCAGGGGCTGTCCGTGGTTTTATCTTCATTGCTGCCCGCGGCCGATGCCCCCCCGGACAGCAACAGCATGGCCAGCAGACAAGAAATTGCGAGTTTCATCGCCCGTCCCCCTGATCGTTTCCGGGATTAGGGCCCAAACATAACCGTGGGGATACTCAAGCACACATCAAGTTTTCGCGCGCCGTTGCAGGATGGCAACAAAAAAGCCATCGGTTCCGTGCTTTGCCGGCGTCAGATGCAGATAGGGGTCATCACTGGGGCAATCGGTACCCAGGGTTTCATGCCAAACGCCGCTGATAGGCAGAACTTCGAATTCCGGCTGCTCTTTCAGGAAGTTTTCGATCTGGTCTTCGTTCTCTTCCATCAGGATCGAACAGGTGGCATAGATCAAACGTCCGCCGGGTTTGACGAGAGGCGCGGCCCGGCGCAGAATTTCGCCCTGTGTGGCGCCATATTCGGCAAGCTTCTCGGCCGTCAGGCGCCATTTGCTTTCCGGATTTCGGCGCCAGGCGCCAGAGCCGCTGCACGGCACATCCAACAGCACCCGGTCCGCCTTGCCCTCCAACGTGGCCAGGGCGGCGATGGCAGCGGCATCGGCGAGGGCATGAACCTGAATATTCCGCGCGCCGGCCCGTTGCAGGCGTCCACGCAAGGGGCGCAACCGTTGCGGCGCGCTGTCGAAGGCAAAGATCTGTCCCTTGTTGTCCATTTGTGCGGCCAGACCGAGGCTTTTGCCCCCCGCACCGGCGCAATAGTCAACCACCTGCTGGCCTGGTTGCGCCGCACACAACAGAGCCACCAGTTGTGAACCTTCATCCTGAATCTCGACCGCGCCGCTTTGATAGAGTGGATGATTGATCATGGAGCGGCGGCTTTGCAGGCGCAGGGCGGTCGGGGCCAGGGTACCTTGGGTAGTCGCGATATCATCCTCGGCCAGGGCATCGGCGGCCTTTGCGGCATCGGAGCGCAGCATGTTGACCCGCAGGTCAACCGACCCCCGGCCCTGCATGGCCGCCATTTCCGCTCCCAGGTCATCGCCGAACCAACGCGTCAAAGGTTGATGCAGCCATTCGGGGTAATTGCCCACGACCCAGGCCGGTGCCTCCTTGCTGGCGTCTTGCGACAATTGCGCCAGGGCCACCTGCTCATCAGCATCCAGGTCAGCGGGACAAAATTTGGCGGCATCGAACAGGGCCGCCACATCGTCCGCTTTTTGATCCTGATCCAACATAAGATGCGCCAGAACCAGCCGGCGGCTGTCCGTGCCGCCGGCACGCCAGGCGTATTCCCCCTGCCGGCGCAGGACATCATAGACGGTTTCCGTGACCGAGCGGCGGTCTTTGGAACCGGCATAACGGCGGCTGCGAAAATAGTTGCCGACCAACCGGTCAGCCGGAACGGTGGCCGCGCCGATCTGATCCAATAGTTCAATAGCCGCTTGGATGCGGGCGCCGGGAATCATAAGGAGCTGGTCCCTCTAGGATTGGTTTATGGGATAGTTCGGTGCTTCCCGGGTTAGCGAGACGTCATGCACATGGCTTTCACGGAAGCCCGCCTGGGTGACCCGGACAAACTGGCATTTGGTGCGCATATCGTCCAATTCGCCATTGCCCGTATAGCCCATGGCCGCCCGCAGACCGCCGATCAACTGGTGAATGATATCGGACACCGGCCCCTTGTAGGGCACCCGGCCTTCCACGCCCTCGGGCACCAGCTTGATGGCGTCGCGGATCTCTTCCTGAAAATAGCGGTCCGCCGAACCCCGTGCCATGGCCCCCAACGAGCCCATGCCGCGATAGGATTTGTACGAACGGCCCTGGTACAAAAAGACCTCGCCCGGCGCCTCTTCCGTGCCGGCCAGCAACGAGCCGATCATGGCGCAGTTGGCGCCCGCGGCAATGGCCTTGGCCAGGTCGCCGGAATATTTGATGCCGCCATCGGCAATGACCGGCGTATCGTTTTTCTGGCAGGCTTCAACCGCTTCCATGATGGCGGTCAGCTGCGGCATGCCGACGCCTGCGACAATGCGCGTGGTGCAGATGGAGCCCGGCCCAATGCCCACCTTGACCGCATCCGCGCCCACGTCCATCAGCGCCTTGGCGCCGTCGCCGGTGGCCACGTTGCCCGCCGCCAGTTGGGTGTAATTGCTCAATTTTTTGATCTCATCGACGCTGCTCAATACGCCGGCGGAATGGCCGTGCGCCGTATCGACAATGATCAGATCGACGCCGGCATCAATCAGGGCCTCGGTCCGGGCCAATCCATCCTTGCCAATGCCCGTAGCCGCCGCCACGCGCAAGCGGCCCTGTTCATCCTTGGCGGCGTTCGGATAGGTGGTGGCCTTTTCCATATCCTTGACGGTGATTAGGCCGACGCATTTGTAGTTCTCGTCGACCACCAACAGCTTTTCGATGCGGTGCTGATGCAACATGCGCTTAGCCTCACCGCTATCGATGCCCTCGCGCACGGTGACCAGGTTTTCGTGGGTCATCAACTCCCTCACCGGCTGGCGCTTGTCGGTGGCGAAGCGCACATCCCGATTGGTCAGGATGCCGGCCAATTTGCCCGTGCCTTCCTCGACTACGGGAATGCCGGAAATGCCGTGGTAGTCCATCAGGTTCAGGGCATCGTCGAGGCTTTGATCGGGGTGGATGGTGACCGGGTTGACCACCATGCCGGCCTCGAACTTCTTCACCCGGCGCACTTCCTCGGCCTGTTCCTCCACCGTCAGGTTCTTGTGGATCACGCCCAGACCGCCCAATTGCGCCATGGCGATGGCCAGGCGGTGCTCCGTCACCGTATCCATGGCCGACGATAAGAGAGGAATGCCCAGGGGAATGGCCTTGGTGACCTGGGTATTGGTCGTCACCTGGTTCGGCAATACGGCGGATGCCGCCGGTTTCAGAAGAACATCATCGAACGTCAATGCCTCGGATATTTTCATATTGTTTCCCGCCTCCTGAAAATGGCGCGCACTATGCCATGTCCGCCCAAACAAAAACAGGGCGCATGACGCGCCCTGCGATGAAAATTATGTATTCCTGCCCAATCATTCGCCAGCGCGATCAGCCTCCGCCTCGGCTTCCATGTCGCCGGCGACGAAGCGGTCCGGATCATCGGCATACATGGCCGGATAATGCTTGATGAACGAGGCCTTGATATCGTCGAACGGCGTATCGGCGAAAGAGCCATGCTCGGTGATATATTCCATGTGCTGGTTGCCAGCCGCATCAAATGGGTGAAACACCGAATCGGTACGGCCGTCGAATTCCAAGGGCAGGGTGCCGAATTTCTCGCACAGGGAGAGATTGAAGGCCGGCGTCGCCTTGACCCATTTGCCTTCCAGATAGATCTCGACAAAGCCGTGATAGACAAAAAGATCAGTGCCCATCAATTCGACCATGCGCTGCGAGGCCAGATGATTGCGCACATCGGCGAAGCCGAGGCGGGCCGGAATGCCAAGGACCCGGCAAGCCGCCGCCATCAAGGCCCCCTTGGTGATGCAAAAGCCATTGCCCCGCTCCAGTACGGAACTGCCCTTCATGCCGTGCTCGGTCATCTCCACGCCATAGGGGTCATAGCGGAAATCGTCACGCACGGTGTAGTACAGACGCACGGCCTTTTCCAGATCGGTGCCGCCCTCGCCGCCAGCTCGTTGGGCAAACTCAATCACCGCCGGATGGTCGCTGTCCACAAAGGTGGCGGGTTCAAGATAGGCTTGGAAATTTTCGCTGCTGGCTTCACTCATAACACTGCTCTCTGCGGTTTGAACTTCCGTATAACGCAAAAAACATCCCGCGCCTACGTTGTTATATCAAGCGTCATCGCCGCCTCGGTATCCGGTGGCCACCACGTACATTTCCGCCGAGTCCGAGCGCGAGGCCTCCGGCTTGGCATGGCGGACAACGGCAAAATCCCGTTTCATGGCGGCCAGCAGTTCCTGCTCGGCGCCACCCTGCCAGACCTTGGCGACAAAGCCGCCGCCCGGTGAGAGCACGCTTTTGGCCAGATCCAGCGCCACCTCGGCCAGGGCAATGATGCGCAGATGATCGGTGGCCCGATGCCCCGTGGCGGGCGGCGCCATATCGCTCAAGACCAAATCCGCCGGCCCGCCCAGGGCAGCGCGGATCGCCGTTTCAGTCTCCAAATCGGTGACATCGCCGACCAGGGTTTGCGCCCCGCCCATGGCATCCATCTCGATCACGTCGACAGCCAGAACCTTGCCCCTTGGACCCAAGGCGGTAACCAGAACCTGGGTCCAGCCGCCGGGCGCTGCGCCCAGGTCAACCACCGCCAAGCCCTTTTTCAGCAAGCCGAATTTTTCGTCCAGCTGCAGCAGCTTGTATGCGGCGCGGGAGCGGTAGCCGTCCTTTTTGGCGGAGATCACATAAGGATCGTTCAGTTGCCTTTGCAGCCAGCGCGTGGACGATGTCTTGCGCCGCCGCGCCGTGCGCACGCGAACCGACAGGTTCCGCCCCGACGGCTTGGATTTACCGCCGCCACCGCCTTTACCGCCGCCGCCTGCCGGGGGTGTCATTGGCCCGCGCCACTGGCCGGCATGGCCGCCGCGCGCTGTCTGTCCCAGCGCATCAGGGACAACAGCAGGCCTTCACGGACGCCACGGTCGGCGACGCGCAATTTCTCGCACGGCCAGGTGCGGCGGATCGCCTCCAATATGGCACAGCCCGCCACCACCAGATCGGCTCGGCCACGGCCAATACAGGGATGGGCCGCGCGTTGTTCCAGATCCATCCGGCGCAATTGTTCCGATGCCCCGCAGGCATCCGTGAAGGACAGCCACAAACCGTCCACCTGGTCGCGGTCATATCTCTCCAGCCCCAAATGCACCCCCGACAAGGTGGTAACGGTTCCCGAGGTGCCGATCATCTGCACGCCGCCGCCGCCTTGTCGGGAACGCATTTTTTCGTTGATGCCATGGGACGCTTCGAAGGCGCGGAAATCAACTTCCAGGCGCTGCACCAGATCCTCGTATTGGGCGGGGCTGAAATCACCACTGCCATGCTGCTCGGCGATACCAACGACGCCATGGGGCAGGGAGGTCACGGCGATGGGACTGATGCCGGTTTCGGGGTCATGTTCGGCCCAAACCAATTCCGTGCTGCCGCCGCCAATATCGAACACCAGGACATGGCTGGTTTCCCGCTCCATCAGGGGCCGGCAGCCGGCAATTGCCAGCTTGGCCTCTTCCTCGGCCGAGATGGTTTCCAGGTGCAGCCCTGCTTCCTTTTCCACGCGGGAGAGGAACTCCTCGCAATTATCCGCCTTGCGGCAGGCGGCGGTGGCGACGCAGCGGGCCCGGGTTACCCGGCGCCGGCGCATTTTGTCGGCACAAACCTTCAGTGCCGCGACGGTCCGGTCCATGGCCGCCCCCGAAAGCCGCCGGCTGCCGTCCACGCCTTCGCCCAAACGGACGATGCGGGAAAAGGCATCCACCACACGAAAGCCTTCGTCCAAGGGCTTGGCCACCAGCAGTCGGCAGTTGTTGCTGCCCAGGTCAATTGCGGCATAGGTATGCTCGGGCGGTGCCGCCATGGCTGAACTGCCATTGCGCGCGCCATCTTGCCGACCGTTTTTCTTGCCGCCCCGTGCTGACATTGCTGCCGCCGCCTTTAACTTTTTTTAGCACTCCCTATCTATAACTTGACCTCTTGGCGGGCTCCTTGCAATAGCCTGGATGCTTAATGCCATCGGTTGACATCGTGACGGCTGCTAAATAGGTTGCGCCCAACCAACGTACTTGGGACAATTTCGTGCCCGGCAGTCTTGGTGGGAACTCGTCTAATGGTAGGACAGCGGACTCTGACTCCGTAAGTCCAGGTTCGAATCCTGGGTTCCCAACCACTTCCCTCCAAACCAGCACGTTGTAGATCAGCAGCCGCGTAGCATGAGTTCACGAGCAAACGAATCTGCCAACCGCCCGGTCGCCCGTTCCACCACCGGCCAGGGCATGTTGTACATGATTGCCGGTACCTTTCTGTTGACCCTGCAGGACGGCATCACCAAATGGCTGACCGCTGATTTCCATGCCGGCGAGATCATGTTCTATCGTGGTCTGTGGATGTTTCCCGCTCTTGCCGTGCTGATCCATTTCAACGGCGGGCCCAGGACCCTGCGTCTGCAGCAACCCGCCGGCGTCATCTGGCGCGGGGTGGCGGCCCTGGGCGCTTCTATTCTGGTCACCGTGTCGTTCAAGAACATGCCCCTGGCCGAGGCCTCGGCCGTGGTCTTTGTCAGCCCGTTGTTGCTGACCGCGGTGTCGCCATGGCTGCTCGGGGAACAGGTCGGCTGGCAGCGCTGGGGGGCGGTCGCCTTTGGCTTTATCGGCGTCCTGGTGATGGTTCAACCGGGCACCGACGCCTTTGATATGTGGGTGCTTTTTCCTTTGGCGGCCTCGGTCTTTTCCGCCGCCCGTGATGTGATGACGCGGCGTTATTGTGCCCGCGACAGTGCTTCCGCCGTGATGTTTTATACCTCGCTGGTCGCCTGTCTGGCCGGGGCGGCGACATTGCCCTTCGGCACCCATTGGCCGAGCTTGTCCCAATGGAGCCTGTTCATGGCCGGCGGCACGATTTTAAGCTTCGCCCATGTTCTGATCGTCAAGGCGTTTCAATTGGCCCCGGGTGCGCCCGTATCGGCAATGAAGTATTTCTCCCTGGTCTGGGCCGCGATGATCGGCTTCATGGTCTGGGGCGATGTGCCGGGACCCATGAAACTGTTGGGCGCGGCCCTTGTAGTTGCCGCCGGCATGTTCATTCTGTACCGCGAGACGAAACGTTAAGGAGTGCTATTCCGGCTTGGCCAGGCGGTAGCCAAGGCGGTGCATGCATCGAGAGTAGAGTTTGCCGCGAATGGCCTTTTCCTCCAACGAAATGGCCTCGCGGGTGGAGGCGGAAAGATCACGGACCCGGCCCGCGCCGGCGCGCAATTCAATCTGCGGCGCCACGCTGCCGCCGCGCTTGTCGATCTGCATTTTCGCCTGGATCGAGGCGCCCCGAAAGCAGGCCGCGGTATCCTGATCGAAAATCGCCGGGCTGCCGCCGGGTTTTTCCCACACCGCCTCGGCGGCGCAGGCCGTCAGCAGCAGCATGGCTGCCATCAGCGTGCGCCCCGGTGTGCGTCCCGGTGTGATCCCAAATGTGGTTTTGGACATGCGCTGTTCTCCGCCATCGACCGGCAATCCGGTGGCGCACTATGCCATGGACCGGCGAGCCGCCGAAAGTGCTAAGGTAGAGCCAATGGCCAAATGCGCCGCCAGTGCGCAAGCCCCGTCGCCGGAACCGTAGCCGTAGCCGTAGCCGCGTGCCGTGGCACAGGAGGAGAGTTCGAGATGTTTCATACTGAAATTTGTGATCTGCTGGGCATTCGCTATCCAATTTTGCAAGGTGCCATGCAAGGCGCCGGCGGCCCGCGCCTGGTCGCCGCCACTTCACAAGCCGGGGGGTTGGGTATTCTGCCCACCTTTGGCGGCACCGAAGAGGCCCTGCGCGCCGATATCGAGACGGCGCGCGGCCTGACAGACAAGCCCGTGGCGGTCAACATCACGCCCATGGGCAAGGCTTTTACCGAATCCCGGGCCCGCATCTGTGTCGAGATGGAGGTGCCCATCGTTACCACCGGGCGCGCCGATCCCGGCGAAGATGCCGTCGGCACCATGAAAGACGCGGGCATCAAGGTGATCCCGGTGATCCCCTCGGTACAGCATGCCCTGCGGGTACAGGCGGAAGGCGTGGACGCGGTGATCGCCTCGGGCAGCGAGGCCGGCGGCCATGTGGGCGGGGTGGCGACCCTGGCCCTGGTGCCCCAGGTGGTGGACGCGGTGGATATCCCGGTGCTGGCGGCGGGCGGTATCGGCGATGGCCGGGGTTTTCTGGCCATGCTGGCCCTTGGCGCGGTGGGCGTGCAGTTGGGCACGGCGCTGATCGCGACGGAGGAGGCGGATGTCAGTGATTGGTACCGCAACGCCATCCTGGAGATGCAGGCCACGGATACCATTGTCACCACCGCCCTGACCGGCGCCACGGTGCGCTGTATCGCGACGCCGGAAATCCGCGCCTATGAAGAGGCCCGCCTGTCCGGCGCGCCCAAGCAGGAGCTGCAACGCCTGCGTCAAATCACCCGGCAAAACCATGGCCACGCCGACAGGGTCGGCGGGGCCGACAGCAACGAGCGGCGGCAGGGCGCCGCCGGACAGGTGGCCGGCTTGATTACCAGGGTCCGGCCGACGGCGGAGATTATCGAACACATGATCCAGGACGCCGCCGCCTTGAGCAACGGTCTGGCGGACTTGGCGCAAGCCTCGGCGCCCGGCGCCGAGCGGGCGGCGGAATAGAGAGCTATATTGGCGGCTTTAGCTATTGAGTAATCGATTGCATGCTATTGTCTCGGTGGACCGCGACCTTTAAGACTGCAGCGTTTAAGACTGCGAGCTTCGAGATTGGGGTCTACAATTGGGGCGCAGGCAAACTCGGGAAGCCATGAAACCGCGCATACTGCTTATCGTTCATCAGGAAACCTCTACCCCGGGCCGGATCGGCCATATGGTGGAGGAGTTCGGCTATGAGCCGGTAATCTGCCGCCATGCCTGCGGTGACCCGCTGCCCGATAATCTGGATGATTATGCCGCTTCCGTAATGTTCGGCGGTCCCATTAGCGCTAATGACGACCATCTGCCTTATATCCGTAACGAGCTGGACTGGTTGGAAGTGCCTCTGCGCGCGGATAAGCCATTTCTGGGCATTTGCCTGGGCGCCCAGTTGCTCTCGCGTTATCTAGGCGGCACGGTGGACGGTCACGCGGACGGCTTTCACGAAATCGGCTTTTACAAAGTTACGCCCAGCGCCGCCGGCAGCGCGCTGTTTGATGCGGAAAACTATTTCTATCAATGGCATAGCGAGGGCTTCACCTTGCCCCATGGGGCCGAGCATCTGGCCGGCAGCGAATTGTTTCCCAATCAGGCCTTCCGCATCGGCAAGACCTATGGCGTGCAATTCCATCCCGACGTCACCGGCGAAATGCTGTACCGATGGAGCACCAAGGCGGCCCACCGCATGGTCCTGCCCGGCGCCCAGGCCCGCGACCGCCAACATGCGGGCCATGCCGCCCACAATGATCAGATCGAACGTTGGTCGCGGCGCTTTTTCGCCCAATGGCTAGCGCCAGTACAGCATCTGGTACGTAGTCAGGCCGGGGCGGAGGCTTTCGCCATGGCCGGCAGCGATTAGACCACGTTTAGGTTGGCAGCGGGCGCGGCCGGCTGTAGACGACCAGGGTTTCGCCGTAATAGCGGTCGGTCTCGCCAAGATGACGCAGGCCAAGTTTTTCCAGAACCCGGCGCGAGGCGGCATGTTCGGCCCGGGTAAAGGCCTGAATTTCCCGTACCGCCAGATTGGCAAAGCCCCAGTCCAGGATCGCGCCCGCCGCTTCTGTCGCCAATCCACGGCCCCAATGCGTCGGCGCCAGGGCATAAAGCAATTCCACCGCCGTGATCCGGTCGGGCAACAGACGCAGGCCGCAATAGCCAATGGCCGGCTGCTGGCTGGGCCGGTCAGATTGGCCGCTAAATTTACCGTCAGATTTACCGCCGGGGCCACGCGGCACGACGGCCAATGCGCCGCAACCGCCGTCCCGCCATTCGTCCCGGCTGGCGGCAATGAAGCTGGCGGCAAAATTCAGCGCGCCCTTGGCGTCCAGGGATCCCAGCGACAAATGCTTTCGCACCGCCCCATCGGCAAACAACGCGGCCATGACCGCCCTGTCGCCCGCGACCAATGGACGCAGGCATAACCGGGGTGTGGTGAGCTCGATTGCCATCCTGAGAGCAGGCTACAGCAAAACGCCGGCCTTCACGATCAATTGAAAATTTTATCGCCGCCCCGGCCTTTTAATCTCGCGCCATCACCCCCATATTATGTCTAATTCCGGCTTGGTGCCTGCCGAGGACCGAAGGGCGGCAGGCCGGATGATGCCCATTTTCAGGCATCGGGGCCCCGCGTGTCGCAATTAGCAATGCCCCCTCCTCTCCGGCAGCGACAGCGGGGCCCTTTTTAATTTCGCGGTCAATTTGGCAGCGTCAGCATCAGCCGGTTTCAGGTCATACAGCGTCGGCAAGACAGTTTTTGCATCTGCCGGGGCCGCTCCCGCGCCAAGGCAAAACCAGGATGGAACCAAGAATGGTTAACCCAAAGGTCACATTTTATCTGTATGGTGGGACACGTATTGGTTAATATTGTCATTAGGCGCGTATGTGGGAGCCTAAACGGCGATCAGGGGACTGAGGGGAACCAGGATGAATCTGACCCAGGTTTATGAAGAACCGGCGCGCCGTATAAGCTGCCGGCGGGGAAAATCCGCGTCGTCCGAGGGCTTTTGCCATGATTGCGCCGTACAATCGCGCGCCTTTTGCGCGGTGCTTAGTAACGAAGCCCTGACGAAGCTGGAAGGCTTGCATACCCTTTGCGATCTGGCGCCCGAGGAAAGCCTGTTCATGGAGGGAGACAGAGCGGCCTCGTTCTTCACGGTCTTGAACGGCTGTTTGCGCCTGTCGAAACTGTTGCCCGACGGTCGGCGGCAAATTACCGGTTTCGTTCTGCCCGGCGAATTTATCGGACTGTCCCCGGGAACAACCCACGCCTACAACGCCGAGGCCCTGGTCGAGGCCAACCTCTGCCGTTTCGCCCTTGGTGATCTGGAACGCATTAGCGATGAGAACCCCGCCATGAAGGGCCGGCTTCTCGACATGACCAACGCCAACCTTGCCCGGGCGCAAGAACATATGCTGTTGCTGGGGCGCATGACGGCGCTGGAAAAAATTGCGTCATTCCTTTGTAATTTGATCGAACGGGCCTCCGCCGCCGATCTGTCCCATGACCCACTGATATTGCCCATGAGCCGGGCCGATATCGCCGATTACCTCGGTCTGACCATCGAAACCGTCAGCCGCACATTCACCAGACTGAAGACCGACAAATTAATTTCGCTGCCGGAACATAATCAGGTTGAGGTGAACGACATGCCAGAGTTGCGCCGGCTGGCCGAGGGCTAAGTTCCCGCACCTTTCGATCAATATCTCGGAAACGCGCTATACAATGCATGATACAATGCAATGCGCGCAGGACCGCGTGCGTGATATGCCGGGTGTGTGGTGCGACAGCGATTTCAGGATAGAGTTCTGCCCATCTGGGCCTGGTTATGGTTGCCCGTCGCCGCCATTGTGATCGAGCTTGGTTTCCGTATTGCCAACGAACCCCTGTACCGCGCCTTGTGGCAAAGCGAACTGGGGCCGGTGGAAACCGGCACCGTGGTGGTTCTGCTGCCGGGTCTGGCCGCCGGCCTGTTGGCCTTGCGCCACATCGCCCAGCTGCCAACCGCCCCACGGCCCACAGCCTTCCTGAGCGGCTGGCTGGTACTGATCATTCTGGGCAGCGTCTATTTTGGCGGCGAAGAAGCGTCATGGGGTCAGCATTGGCTGGGCTGGGACACACCCGAGGTGATCAGGCAATTGAATGACCAGGGTGAGACCAATCTGCACAATACATCGTCGTGGCTGGATCAAAAGCCGCGCTTGCTGTTGGAACTGGGGGTCCTGGTCGGTGGTCTGCTATATCCGTTGTGCCTCGTGCTGGGGCGGCGGAACCGTCCGTTCGACCCGGCTGATCTGCACTATTGGCTTTGGCCCAGCCGGCAACTGCTGCCGACCGCGCTGCTGGCGGTTGCCATCGGGCTGCCGCAACGCCTGGAGAAATGGTTCGGCTGGCCCATCCCCTACCCCCTGGACATCCGCGCCAGCGAAACCCAGGAGTTCTACTTCGCGCTGTTCCTCTCACTCTACTTGATGTCCTACTATTTGCGCCTGGCAAGATTAGCTCATGCGAAACGAGGCTGACGTGCTGGCGCTGATCGCCGCCGACCCCTGGATGATGGCGGTGCTGAAGGCGGCGGCTGGAATGGGGTTGCCCGATTGCTGGCTTGGCGCCGGCTTTGTCCGCGCCAAGGTATGGGATCATCTGCACGGCTTTGATCAGGCCACGTCCCTGGACGATGTGGATTTGTTGTACTTCCAGCCCGGCAAAATCGGCCAAGCGGGCGAGCGCGCCATCGAGGCGGCCTTGCATGATGCCATGCCGGATGTGCCCTGGTCGGCAAAGAATCAGGCCCGCATGCATTTACGTAACGGCGACCAACCCTATACCAACACCGCCGATGCCATGCGCTATTGGCTGGAAACCCCGACCTGCGTCGCGGTCCGGCTGGTTGGGAAGGGTGAGTTGGCGCTGGCGGCCCCCTATGGCATCGACGATTTATTGCATATGATCATACGGCCAACGCCGGCGGGCCGGCGCCGTGCGGCGGCCTACAGGGAACGCCTTGAAAGCAAGAACTGGCTGCAACAATGGCCCAGGACGCAAGCGATCTGGGCCTAGAGCGCATTTCAAGAAAATGCGCTCAGACTCTTAAGACTCGAGCAATTGAACCAATTACTTATATCGCGCCAAATAAGCTACGGTGGCGACGCCGATTAATTGAAAATTGCTCTAGCTCGATGAGGTTTCACAAGACATGATGCACACGATTTCCGTCTATGATCCGGGCCATTTTCATGCCGCCCTGTTGCTAAACCAGAGCAACGCCAGAGTAAATCGAACCATCCATGTCTTTGCCCCGCCGGGGCGGGATGTGGAAAAATTCATCGCCCTGATCGAGAGCTTCAATAGCCGGGATGAAGATCCCACTGACTGGCATCTCGAACATCACATCGGACCCGATGCGCTGGAGGCCTTGGTTGCCGAACGCCCTGGCGGCATCGTCATATTGGCCGGTCGCAACGGGCCACGGCTTGCCTTGATGCATCGTCTACATGACGAAGGATTCCACGTCCTGGCCGACAAGCCATGGCTCACCGACAGCGCCAATCTGCCCCACCTAGAGGCGATCACCGCCAAGCTGCCCCTGGCCGTGGACAATATGGCCGGGCGCCACAGCGCTTTTGCCAAGCTGCGCAATGCCGTAATCAGTACGTCGGCGATCTTTGGTGAGCTGGATACCTCCGCCGAACAGCCGGCACTTGAATTCACCTCCCGCCATCATCTGATGAAGCTGGTCGGCGGCCAGCCCCTGCAACGGCCGGCCTGGTTTTACGACAGCCGCATACAGGGTGACGGCCTGGTCGATATCCAGTCCCACTATGTGGATCACGCGCAATGGATTGTTGGCGAGGGGCATCGCTTTGACATCGACAGCGACGTCGAGATCATGGCCGCCGAGCGCTGGACGACGCCGGTACCGCTGGATTTGTTTCGTGAAAGCACCGGCGAAAGCGCCTTCCCCGATTACCTGAGCCATGCCGTTGAAGACGATGTCCTGCACCTGCCCTGCAACGGCCGGATCGATTATCGCATGCGCGGCGTCCGGGTCCGCCAATATTGCGACTGGGGGCCGCGCGAAGCGGAGGGCGGCGGCGATCTGCAAAGCTTTACCGCGCGGGGCACCAAGGCCGAGCTGACGGTGGAAAGCGGACCGGAAACCGGCTTTCAGCCGGAGATGTGCCTTCACCCGGATGAAGCTCTGGATCTCAGTGCCGCGGCGGCGCAATGGCGCGCGGCATTTCCAAGCCTGGAGATCACGGCGACCGAAGACGGCGGCCATATTCTGCGCCTGCCGACCAAGGACCAGGTCGGACATGACGCACAATTCCCCTTGATGCTGGATCAGTTTCTCGACCTGGTAGAGGCGGACACTTGGCCCGCCGATCTGATGGCCCGCATTCGCACCCGCTATACTTTGCTGGCACGTGCCCTGGACCACTGCTCGGCTGTTAAATAAGAATTATTCGCAAAATCGTTTTTCGGCCAAAACGCACCAAAACGGCCCTAAAATCACCTTAACGAACCCTTAACTCCTGCTTTATATGGTTAACCCAGCTGACGTGCCACTTGACGTGAACCGATACGAAAGATAGTTTCGCTGACCATGACGCGGATGTATCACATAGCGGGCCTTGCCCTGCGACTTAGCGACCCGGGCCTTGAGGGGCACCGGGATGCCGCACTTTTTGCGCGCACGCTAAGGGACCACGCGTCAAATGTTCTATTGCACGACTGAAATCACAGACTCCAGATTTTATCATCTAGCCGCCCGCTGGCCCGTGCCGCGGCGCCGTTTCATAACGTATCGAAATGCGCGCGCGATGGGGTCTCACGGCCTGTTCGGCGGCCCACACGCTGAGGAGCGAACATCATGAATACCATGGCCATCCATAAATACCGCGCCTTCCCGCCCATTGATCTGCCGAACCGGCAATGGCCCGGTAAAATCATCGACAAGGCACCGATCTGGTGCTCGGTTGATTTGCGGGACGGCAATCAGGCCCTGATCGACCCCATGGGCCGGCAGAAAAAGCTGCATTTCTTCAATCATCTGCTGAAGTTGGGCTTCAAGGAGATCGAAGTTGGTTTCCCGGCGGCCTCGGATACGGATTTTGATTTCGCCCGCCATATCATCGAAAACGACCTGATCCCCGATGACGTATCCATTCAGGTGCTGACCCAGTCCCGGCCGGAGCTGATCGAACGCACCTTCGAGGCGCTGGAGGGCAGCAAGAACGCCATCATCCATCTGTATAATTCGACCTCTGAATTGCAGCGCCGGGTGGTTTTCGCCCAGGACCGGGACGGCGTAAAGAAAATCGCCACGGACGGTGCCGCCTGGATCAAGGAGAAAATCCCGGCTCTGCAAGCCAGCGGCACCAATGTGCGTCTGGAATATTCCCCGGAAAGCTTTACCGGCACCGAGTTGGATTACGCTTTGGATGTCTGCCATTCGGTGATGGACATCTGGCAGCCGACAGCGGAAAACCCGGTGATTTTCAATCTGCCGGCAACGGTCGAAATGGCCTCGCCCAACTATTGCGCCGATCAGATCGAATGGATGCACCGTAATTTCAAGGAGCGCGAAAAAGTCATCCTGTCCCTGCACCCCCATAACGACCGGGGCACTGCCGTGGCCGCCACGGAACTGGGCCTGATGGCCGGTGCCGACCGCGTCGAAGGCACCTTGTTTGGCAATGGCGAGCGCACCGGCAACGTGGATGTCATTACCCTGGCCCTGAATATCTTCAGCCAGGGCGTGGACCCGAAACTGGATTTCACCAATATTCAGGAATCCATCGAGGTTTCGGAATATTGCACCCAGTTGGACGTGCCCGAACGCCATCCGTACGCGGGCGAACTGGTCTACACGGCTTTTTCGGGCTCGCACCAGGACGCCATCAAAAAGGGTATGACGGCCAACAAATCATCCAACGACCCGGTCTGGGAAGTGCCCTATCTGCCCATCGATCCCATGGACGTGGGCCGTTCGTACGAGGCGATCATCCGGGTCAACAGCCAGTCCGGCAAGGGCGGCGTGGCTTATATCATGGATACGGAATACGGTATCGACATGCCGCGCGACATGCAGGTCGAATTCTCCAAAGTGATCCAGAATATCGGCGACAAGACAGGCAAGGAGATTACCGCCTCCGAGATCTGGCTGGCCTTCAAGGAAACCTATCTGGACGCCGACGAGCCGTTCGAGCTGATCGATTATCGGATGAATTCCACCGCCGAATCCGCCGAGGTGATCATGTGCACCGCGACGATCCGGGCCTATGGCGAGGTGCGGGACATCGTCGGCCGGGGTGACGGCCCCATCGATGCCTTCTTTGGCGCCCTGAAAGAGGCCTGCGGTGTCCAGGCCACGTTCGAGGACTATGTACAAAAAGCCATGGGCGCCGGATCGGACGTGGAAGCGGTCTGCTTCATCAAACTACAGGGCGAAGACGGCCAGTCGGCCCATGGTGTCGGCGTGCACCCCAATACCAACAGCGCTTCGTTGAAGGCCATAATCTCCGCCGTCAACCGCCTGCTGACCCAGTAATAAGGCGAGGCTGGCGACATCAATTCAGCCGCGCTGTTTGGCTGTCGCCGCCTCGTCGATCTGTCCATCTTCGCTAACCACGACGCCGTAGTCCCGCGCTGCCGCTTCGACGCTGACCAGGCCAAGGCGCACATCCATGGCAACGGCCTCGGCGTCGCGCGCCTTTGGCTCGCCATAGCCGCCGCCGCCGGGCATTTCGATAATCAACCTCTCCCGCGCCGGGATGGTTTGGAAGCCCTTGTTGCGCAGTTCCTGGCCGGAGCCAAGGCGCAGCTCTCCCGTCGCGCCGGAACCACCGCCGTCACGGCCACGCGGCGGGAACAGCACACGCTCGAAACTGGCGAAAATGCCAAACGGGGCATCCTCGCGGCTGGTGATCTCCATGCTCTGGCCCAAACCGCCCCGCTGTGCGCCGCTGCCGCCAGAATCCTTGCGCAATTCCTTGCGCCAGACCACGATCGGCGTGATCGCCTCGGAGATTTCCACCGGCACGTTGCGCACGCCGCTGGGATAGGGCGTCGCGGATAGGCCATCCAGCTTTGGCCGCGCACCCGCGCCGCCGCTATGGAAGGCCATCAACATAAATGATGTCGTCTCCTGCTCGGTCCGTTCGGTGATGCCATGTCCCGCGCCCAGCTTGATATTCCACAGGTTCGAGGTGCCTTCCGCCGGAACCCGGTCGGGCAACGCCTGATGCAGACAGCCGAAGATAACATCAGGCAGCATATGGCCGATTGTCGAACGTGCTACGACGGCACAGGGATGGGGTGCGTTGACAATTGTATTGTCCGGCGCCGAAACAGTGATCGCATCCAGGGTGCCCGCATTGTTGGGAATATCAGGCGCCACGAGGCATTTCACACCAAAGGCGGTATAGGCCTCGGTGTAGCACATGGGGCAATTGATGCCGAAATCCGAAGTCCCGGACGAGCCTGTATAATCCACGTGAATGATGCCGTTCGATATGGTCAGTCTGGCGACAAGGTCGATCGGTTCCTCGAAGCCATCAATGCGCATGGCATGGTCCCAACTGCCCTGGGGCAGTTCGTTGATGGCGGCGGTAATCGCGGTCTGGCTTTGCTCGATGATGTGGTCACCCAGGGCATCGAGATTATCGAGGTCGTATTCCTCCATCATCGCGAACAACCGCCGCGCGCCGGTTTCATTGCAAGCGGCAAGGGCGTAGATATCGCCCTCCACCTGAACCGGCTCGCGCACATTGGCGCGAACCAGGTTCAACAGCCACTGGTTCATCTCACCCGCCGTGGCCAGCGGCATGATCGGCACGAAGAGGCCTTCATGATAAATCTGACGGCCATCCGGCGACATGCCGACACCGCCGATATCGACCACATGCGAAGTACAGGCGAACAGCGCGACCATTTTGCCTTTGTGAAAGGTTGGCGTGACAACCGTGAAATCATGCAGATGACCGGTGCCCTTCCAAGGATCGTTGGTGATGTAGACATCACCGTCCCGCATGCCGTCCGCCGGGAATACATCGAGGAAATGCACCACCGCCCGGGCCATGGAATTGATGTGCCCCGGCGTGCCGGTGACCGCTTGGGCCAGCATCTGGCCTTTCAGGTCAAAAACCCCGGCGGAGATATCGCCGGCTTCGCGGCTGGAGGTACTAAACGCCGTGCGCACCAACGCCTGGGCCTGTTCCTCGACCACGGCGAGCAACCTTTCCCACATCACCTGATAGCGGATTTGATCCATGTTCGTGCTCATGCCGCTTATCCCTCACCGGTTGATGTGCTGGCTCTGGTCATGACAATCTGACCCAGAGCGTTGATTGTTGCGCCAAAGCCGTTGGTCACCAGCGTTGTCGTTCCATCCTCGACGATCATCGCCGGGCCGGGGACCGTCGCGCCGGCCCCCATGTCCTCCCGCGCATAGACCTCCGCCTCGACCCAGGCGCCGCTGGCCGGATCAAACAATTCCCGTTGCGCCACCGATTTGAGGCTGCCGTCGGCAGCTTGCTGTGGCGCCGCTTCCACGCTGGGCCGCCCGGTCGCCAGGGACAGGGTCCAGGTCAGCACCTCGACGCCAAGATTGGGAATGGTCCGCATGAACAGCGCCTCATAAGCCTCGGCGAACCAGTCGGCCAAGGCCTCGCCATCGCCCGCGCCAAGGTCCCTGACCGGGAGCGGAACCATGATCTCGTGGCCTTGTCCGCGGTAACGCATGAACGCACCCCTGGTCTCGACCAATGCTTCATCCGGCGCCCCAAGGCGGACAACCGCCTCGGCCTCGGCCCGCATGGAGCCAAAGATGTCATTGACCGTATCAGCATCGAATTCGCGCAGATCCGTATAGCGTGTCCGCACCACTTCATAGGAAATCTGTGCCCGCAAAAAGCCGATGGCGGAACCGACGCCGGCGCCCTGAGGTACGATCACCGTGTTGATGCCCAGCTTGTCCGCCAGCCGCGCCGCGTGCAACGGTGCCGCACCGCCGAAGGCAACCAACGAGCGGTCGATCATGTTCTTGCCGTTCTCGACGGCATGAACCCGGGCCGCGTTGGCCATATGCTCGTCGACAATCTCGGAAACCCCGGCGGCGGCAACGTTCGTTTCCACTTCCAAGGCATCGCCAATGTCTTTGCTAACCGCCGCCGCCGCACGGTCCGGTTCCAGGGTCACCTGACCACCGGCGAAACGCGAAGGATCGATCCGCCCCAGCACCGTGTCGGCATCCGTCACCGTGGCCGCCGTGCCGCCGTTGCCGTAACAGGCGGGGCCGGGTACGGAGCCGGCGCTTTCCGGCCCGACGTGAATGCGCCGCATCGCATCCACCTCGGCGATGGAACCGCCACCGGCACCGATTTCCACCATCTCGATCGCCGGGATGCGCAATGGCAGGCCGCTGCCTTTCAAAAAGCGGGACATCCGCGCCACCTCGAACGAACGCCCGATTTGCGGCTGGAAATCGTCGATCAGGGTGATTTTCGCGGTGGTGCCGCCCATATCAAACGACAGCGCCTTGCGCAGGTCATTCTCCTTGGCGATTTCACGCGCCAGGATGGCGCCGCCCGCAGGGCCGGATTCGACAAGACGGATCGGCAAGCGAACAGCCGTCTCCACCGTGGTCACACCGCCGCTGGACATCATCAACAGCAACGGACAGGTGATGCCGCCGGACTGCAAACCACCCTGCAGCCGGTTCAGATATCCCGCCATCATGGGCTGCACATAAGCATTGGCGCAGGCCGTCGACATACGGTCGTATTCGCGGATCTCCGGGCAGACCTCGGCCGAAAGAGTGATCGAAACATTTGGCAGCAGCTCGGCCAGAATCTCGCCCGCGCGCAGTTCATGGTCCGGATTGACATAGCTGTGCAGGAAGCAGACGGCGACCGCCTCGATATCGGTCTTAGCCAATTTATCGGCCAGGTCACGCAGTGCGGCTTCGTCAAGCTCCAACAGCACGGAACCATCCGCCGCGATCCGCTCGGGTACTGAAAAGCGCCAATCCCGCGCGATCAGCGGCTGTGGCCGCTCCATATACAGATCGTACTGTTCGAAGCGGTGTTCGTAGGCGATTTCAATGGAGTCGCGGAAACCGTCCGTGGTTATCAGCGCGGTGTGCGCACCCTTACGTTCGATCAGGGCATTGGTCGCCAGGGTGGTGCCGTGGATGACCAAGGTGACATCCGATGCCTTCACGCCGGAGCGCTGCAAGATCGTGTCTATGCCTTCGAGAACCGCACTTTCCGGCGCCGCCGGCGTCGTCAACAGCTTCAGACGCTCCTGACCGCCGTCATGTTCCAAAACCACATCGGTGAATGTGCCGCCGATATCAACGGCCAGCCTCGCCCCGGCATTCATATAAACGCTCCTAATCTACTCATACCAACGTTCGGTGATAAAGATCCATATAGATCATTTCAGGGCCCCATCGGGTAGGAGTGGAAGCGCCGGCGGTACTGGTGCCTTCAAGCTTTCACGACGCCGTCGATGAGGCCCTGAAACGACCGAATTCGGCGCTTCACGAAGGCTTTCGGCGGTGTCGCGCGCTGCTTGTGGTACCGGGGCACCACGGCGCAACACGCTCCTACCCGAAAGCCTTCGTGAAGCGTCTATATGGGTCTTTATCACCGAACGTTGGTATGAAACCCGCGAAATCGTATTCGTCAAAGCGGCGAAACGAGACGGACGATATTATGCGGCCTCTCCTAGGAAGCGTCAACGAAGCCCATAAACACGGGGTGCGCAAAACAAACTATTGACCCGCACGGGTGGCGGCGGTGATACATAATCAGGGGTATGTTTGGGACGGCAATAGTCGAAACGCGAGGCGAGAGACGATGGACCTAACCGATCGCGCGGAGCATGGGGCCTTTCGCGGGGAAGTGCGCCAGTTCCTGGACCAGAACAAGCATCTGGCACCGGACGTATCCTCTTTCACGCTCCGTATGCGACCGCGCAAATTGAGTGAGGACGTGCGCGATTGGCAGGGCCTGCTGGTCGACCGCGGCCTGACCTCGCGCACCATTCCCAAGGCTTATGGCGGTTTCGGCGCCGAACCGGATATCTTGAAATCGCGGATCATCGCGGATGAATTTTTCGCCGCCGATACCGTCCAGGGCCTACGCAACATGAGCATTTCCATGCTTGTGCCGACCATGCTGGAGCATGGCACGGAGGCACAGAAACAGCGCTATATCGAGCCCTCCATCCGCAGCCAATTGGTTTGGTGCCAGGGCTATTCCGAACCCAATGCCGGCTCTGATCTGGCATCTCTGCAAACCGCCGCCACCGAGGACGGCGATGATTTCATCATCAACGGGCAGAAAATCTGGACCTCGGGCGCGCATGTCGCGGATATGATGTTCTGCCTGGTACGTACCGAGCCGGACGCACCGAAACACGAAGGCATCAGCTATATCGTCTTTCCCATGGACACGCCGGGCATCGAAGTCCGGCCCTTGATGAACATGACCGGCGCGCCGGCCTTTAACGAAGTCTTTTTCACCGACGTGCGGGTGCCCCAGGCCAATGTGGTCGGCCAACGCGGCCAGGGCTGGCAGGTGGCCAACAGTACCCTGAAGCATGAACGCGGCCTGCTGGGCGATGCCAACCGCTCCCTCGACAGCCTGTTGCGGGTCGGCAAACTGCTGCAAAATGAAAGCCTGGATGGCCGGCCCCTGATCGAAAACCCGTTGTTCCGCGACCGCTACATTCGCCTGCAGGCGCGGACACAGGCCATGCGCCTGCACGAAATGCGCCTGATCTCCGATAGCGTTAAAGGCAAGCCACGCTCCCTGGGCGATATGGTGGTGAAGTTGCTGGGCTGCGAGTTGAACCACCAACTGGACGGCCTGGGCGTCGATATCCTGGGCGAGATCGGCGTGCTGTACGATGAAAGCTCCATGTTGCGCGACGGCGGCGCCTGGCAGGCCAATTTCATGTTTGATCTGGGCCTGATTATCGGCGGCGGCACGGCGCAAATCCAAAAGAACATCATTTCAGAGCGGGGTCTGGGCATGCCCCGAGAACCTAAAGTGGCCGAACCAAAAGTAGCTGGCGCGTAGGAGGCTGTAGAGATGGATTTCGGGCTTTCGGAAGAACAGGAACTAATCCGCGACAGCTTTCAGGGCAGTCTTTCGCGCATCTCGGAACTGGACACGGTGCGCCAAACGGCGGAGGCCGGCGCGCCCATGGACGAGAGCATCTGGGCCGAGCTGTGCGCCCTGGGCATGGCCGGCTTGATGATAGCGGAGGAATTCGGCGGCGCCGGCCTGGGCCTGCTGGAGGCCGCCGTGGTGGCCGAGGAACTTGGCCGCCGCGTGACACCGGTACCGTTCGTGGCCAGCGCCGTGATGGCACCCCTGGCGATCCGCCTGGGCGGTAGCGAGGAACAATGCCGGGAATGGCTGCCGGCAATGGCCGATGGCTCGGTTCGCGTCGGCGTCGCGGTCTCTGAAACCGCAGCCGGTGCCCGCGAGAATGCCGGTGTGACGGCAGAGAACGGCGTTTTGAGCGGACGGGCATTGTTCGTTTTGGATGGCGCCGGCGCCAATGGCTATGTGGTCGCCGATACATCCGGCGGCCTGCATCTGGTCCGGGCCGACGCCGCCGGTTTGGACAATGTCGCTTTGAAAACCATCGACCGGACCCGTGCGGTCTGCGAGCTGAACTTTGAAAATACCCCCGCCGACCCCTTACGCCACGGCGAGGACGTCCTGCAAACGGTGATCGATGCGGGCCGGGTGGTCCTGGCCGCCGACAGCTTGGGCGCGGGCGAGGAAATGCTGCGCCAGGCCGTCGACTATGCCGCCGAGCGCAAACAGTTTGGCCGCGTCATCGCCTCATTTCAGGCGGTCAAACACATGTGCGCCGAAATGGCGGCGGAGTTGCAGCCCTGCCGCGGCCTGATCTGGCATGCCGCCTATGTCATGGCGCAGGAACCCGAGGCGCTATCACTGGCGGCGGCCTTCGCCAAATCCCATACGGACGAGGTTGGCCGTTTCGTCGCCCGCACCGCCACGGAGGTACATGGCGGCATGGGTTTCACCGACCTGATGGGCCTGCATTACTGGTTCAAACGCCTGGGCGTAAATCGCGCCTACCTAGGCAGCCCCGAACGCGTCCGCGCCGAGGCCGCCCGTTTGCAGGGGTTTGCCGCATAGAGCGGGACTGGGACGAGAAGATTGGCTGCAGATTACCGCCAGCCGCCGCTTGACACCCATCGCTGTTGCACCTAAAAACCGCCGCGACCCAGGTGCGCGCGGTTTATTCATGCGCGGCCCTGTTTTGCGTGAAATTTTGACAACCTTTTTTGCCATTCAAGTGGAGCGTTCACAGCGCCATGTTTGATAGCCTTACAGACCGGTTAGGATCGGTTTTCGACAAGCTTACCCGGCGCGGCGCGCTGAGTGAGGGGGATGTCGATGCGGCCCTGCGCGAAGTGCGCCAAGCGCTGCTGGAGGCTGACGTCGCCCTGCCCGTGGCCCGTGACTTCATCGCCCAGGTGCGCGAACGCGCGGTTGGCGAAGAAGTTGTCAAATCGGTCACGCCGGGCCAGATGGTGGTCAAAATCGTCAACGACGCCCTGGTCGAAACCCTGGGCAGCGAGGCGGTCGAGATTAATCTGAACGCGGTGCCGCCGGCACCGATCATGATGGTCGGCCTGCAGGGTTCGGGTAAAACGACTTCCACCGCCAAGTTGGCCAAACGGTTGGTGGAGCGGGACAAGAAAAAGGTCATGATGGCCTCGCTCGATACCCGCCGTCCCGCCGCGATGGAACAGCTGAAGATCCTGGGCGAACAGATCGACGTGCCGACCCTGCCTATCGTGGAGGGACAGAACCCGGTCGATATCGCCAAGCGCGCCATGCAATCGGCGCGCCTGCAGGGTTTCGATATTATCCTGCTGGATACCGCCGGGCGCATGCATGTGGACGAGGCCCTGATGGCCGAGGTTCAGGCGGTGCACGGCGTGGCGCAGCCGGTGGAAACCCTGCTGGTGGCCGACAGCCTGACCGGCCAGGACGCGGTCAATGTGGCCGAGCAATTCAATAAACGCCTGGGCCTAACCGGCATCGTGCTGACACGGGTCGATGGCGACGGCCGCGGCGGCGCGGCGCTGTCTATGCGCGCGGTCACCGGCTGCCCGATCAAACTGCTGGGCGTCGGTGAAAAGCTGGACGAGCTGGAAACCTTTCATCCCGACCGCATCGCATCGCGCATTCTCGGCATGGGCGACGTTGTCTCCTTGGTCGAAAAAGCCACCGAGAACATTGACGAGGCGGAAGCGGAGAAGCTGGCCAAAAAGGTGCAAAAGGGTCAGTTCGACATGAACGACCTGTTGGACCAGCTGCGGCAGATTTCCAAGATGGGCGGCCTGGACGGCCTGATGGCCATGCTGCCCGGCGTCGGCAAGATGAAAAAGCAGATGGCCGAAGCCAATATCGATCCCAAGCTGATCAAGCGTCAGGAAGCCATCATCCTGTCCATGACCACGCAGGAACGCACGACGCCGAAATTGATCCATGCCTCCCGCAAGAAGCGTATCGCGGCAGGCTCCGGCACCTCGGTGCAGGAAGTGAACAAGCTGTTGAAGCAATTCAAACAGATGTCGGGGATGATGAAAAAAGTCTCCAAGATGGGCAAAAAAGGCATGATGCGCGGCGGCTTGTCGAACCTCATGGGCGGGGGGCAAATGCCGCAGATGCCGGGCATGCCCGGGGGTCAGTTGCCGCCACGGTAAATTTATTCGAATAGCGTACGACGAAATTAGAGCTTAGTTGGAAATAGGAACACACGAATGTCATTGAAAATCAGACTGGCCCGCGGCGGGGCAAAAAAGCGGCCGCATTATCGCATTGTGGTGGCGGACAGCCGCATGCCCCGTGACGGCCGTTATATTGAGCGCCTGGGCACCTATGATCCCCTGCTTGCCAAGGACGACGACAAGCGCGTCGATCTGAAGGAAGAGCGCATCCGCTATTGGCTGAGCCAGGGCGCTAAACCCACCGACCGGGTCGCGACTTTCCTGGGCAAGGCCGAAATCACGGCGATGCCCGCGCAACGCAGCAACCCGGAAAAGGCCAAGCCCAAGGCCAAGGCTCAGGAACGCCTGGCCGCGGCGGCGGAAGCAGCGGAAGCCGCCAGTGCGGCAGCCAATGCCCCGGCCGAGGAAGCCCCGGCGGAAGAGGCTCCGGCGGAAGCTTAAGCGGCAGCTTGAGTATTTGGCCGGATCAGGTGCCGTTCGATGCCCGATGAACGCCTGCTATTGGGTGAGATCGTTGCGGCGCACGGCATCAAGGGTCTGGTCAAGATCCGCAGCTTTACGCAAACGCCGGAAGATATCCTGGCCTACGGCGCGCTGCGGGATGAAGCTGGAAAGGTGGTCGAACTGGCCCTGAAGGGGCCGACCAAGGGCGGTCTTCTGGCGGCGGTTTCGGGGACGCATGACCGTAATGGAGCGGAAGCGCTGAAGGGCACCAGGCTTTACGTGGAGCGTGGTGTCTTGCCGGAACTGCCGGCGCGGGAAGAGGAATTCTATTACGCCGACCTGATTGGCTTGGCGGTGGAATTGGCGGACGGCACGGCCTTTGGCGAAGTTAAGGCGGTGCATGATTTCGGTGCCGGCGATTTGCTGGAGCTGCAACCGCTGAATTCCGGTGGTGGCGCGCCAAAAACGGTACCGGAAACGATTTTGGTGCCGTTCGATCGCGAAACGGTGCCGGAGATTGATCTGGTCAACAGACGCCTGGTGTTCGTGGCGCCTGTTGAAGATGACGGTGGCGAAGATGCCGGTGACGAAGATGACTGGGCGTGTTGAAGGCAAATTTTGGTCGGCAACCGTCCTGACCCTGTTTCCGGAGATGTTTCCCGGTCCCTTGGGTCAAAGTCTAGCTGGAAAAGCCCTGAAAAATGGGATTTGGCGGCTGGAAACGGTGGACATTCGTGACTTTGCGCGCGATAAACACCGCTCCGTGGACGATGCCCCCTTTGGCGGCGGCCCGGGAATGGTTATGCGGCCCGATATTTTGGCCGCCGCGGTGGATCATGTGCGTTCCGGGCAAGCTTCGGAAGGCTCGGCCCCGGGTGGCGAAAAGAAGGTGATATATCTAAGCCCGCGCGGGCGCCGGTTGGATCAGGCGATGGCGCGGGAGTTGGCGGAGCAGAACGGCGTTATCCTGCTTTGCGGGCGTTTCGAAGGGGTCGATCAACGGGCCCTGGACGGACGCGGGATAGAAGAAGTTAGCGTCGGCGACTTTGTGCTGTCGGGGGGAGAGACGGCGGCACTGGTGTTGTTGGACGCGGTTGTTAGGTTGCTGCCGGGTGTTATCGGCGACAGGGCGGCGTTGGAAGAAGAGAGTTTTGCCCACGGGTTATTGGAATATTCCCAATATACCCGGCCCCAGGTTTGGGAAGGGCAAGAGGTGCCGGACGTCTTGACGTCCGGCCACCACGAGAACATTCGGGCCTGGCGTAAGGCGCAGGCAGAGGAATTGACCAAGGAGCGGCGGCCGGACCTGTGGGAACGGTATCTTCGCTCCGCTAAATCGCGAGGCTAGTGCGATGAATTTGTTGCAGAAGTTTGAAGACCGCCAATTGCAGGCACGGAAGTCGGACTATGAAGTGCCGGATTTTGCCCCGGGCGACAGCGTCCGCGTCAACGTCAAGGTGATCGAAGGCACGCGGGAGCGGGTGCAGGCCTTTGAAGGCGTCTGCATCGCGATCAAGCAGGCCGGGATCAATTCCTCCTTCACCATACGGAAAATTTCCTATGGCGAGGGTGTGGAGCGGGTCTTTCCCATGCATTCGCCGCGCATCGATTCCATCGATGTGGTGCGCAAGGGCCGGGTTCGCCGGGCCAAGCTGTATTACCTGCGCGGCCTGACGGGCAAACGCGCCCGCATCGCCGAAAAGCAGGATCATCGCCGTGTTACCCGCGCCAAGGGCGAAAGCAAGAACAAGAATAAGACGGCGGCGGCGCCTGAAGCGGCTTCTGGCGCCGAATAAGTTTTCCAACCAAGGTGATGCGGCAAATCGGCCGCGCCTTGTTTTACGGGCGGACTTGAATTCGGTGGCGCCCATGTCTGAAAGGATTGGGCGGTATGGCTGCTGATAGTTCGGGTGCGAAAACCCTCTACGACAAAATCTGGGACGCCCATCTGGTTGACGAGCAGGATGACGGCACCTGCGTCATCTATGTCGATCGGCATCTGGTGCACGAAGTCACCTCTCCCCAGGCCTTCGAAGGGCTGCGCACCGCCGGGCGCAAGGTCCATCGCCGGGACGCCACTCTGGCCGTGGCCGATCACAACGTCCCCACCAAGGACCGTGATCTGGGCATTGATAATCCGGAAAGCAAGTTGCAGGTCGATACCCTGGTCAAGAACGTCGAAGATTTCGACGTGCCGTATTTTCCCGTCGATGACCCGCGCCAAGGCGTGGTCCATATCATCGGGCCGGAACAAGGCTTTACCCAACCGGGCATGACCATCGTTTGCGGCGACAGCCATACCGCCACCCATGGCGCCTTTGGCGCGCTGGCGTTCGGCATTGGCACTTCCGAGGTCGAACATGTGCTGGCCACCCAGACCCTGATCCAGCAGCCGTCGAAGAATATGCGCATTGACGTCAACGGCGATTTACCCGTCGGCTGCACGGGCAAGGATCTGATCCTGGCCATCATCCGCAAGATCGGCACCGCCGGCGGCACGGGCTGCGTCGTGGAGTATACCGGCGACGCCATCCGGGCACTGTCGATGGAAGGCCGCATGACGGTCTGCAACATGTCGATCGAAGGCGGCGCCCGCGCCGGCCTGATCGCCGCCGATGAAGTCACCTTCGAATATATGAAGGGCCGGGCCCTGGGCCCCAAGACCGGACAGTATGAAGCGGCGGTGGCGTATTGGAAAACCTTCCACACCGATCCGGGCGCCAAGTTCGACATTGATGTGTCCTTGGATGTCTCGCAATTGGTGCCGCAGGTGACCTGGGGCACCAGTCCCGAGAACGTCGCCGACATTACCGCCACCGTGCCCATGTTGGAGCAGGCCCGCGACGACGACCAACGCGCCGCCTGGGAACGTTCGCTGGAATATATGGATCTGAAGCCCGGCACGCCGATGGCGGAATTGAGCATAGACAAAGCCTTTATCGGCTCCTGCACCAATGGTCGGATCGAGGATATCCGAGCCGCCGCCGCCGTTGCCAAAGGGCGCAAGGTCGCCGCCGGCGTGCAGGCCCTGGTGGTGCCCGGCTCTGGCCTGGTCAAGCATCAGGCCGAGGAAGAGGGCCTGGACAAAATTTTGATCGAGGCCGGCTTTGAATGGCGCGATGCGGGCTGTTCCATGTGCCTGGCCATGAATGCCGACCGCTTGGAACCGGGAGAGCGTTGCGCCTCTACCTCGAACCGAAATTTTGAAGGCCGTCAGGGTTTTGGCGGGCGCACCCATCTGGTCAGCCCGGCCATGGCCGCCGCCGCCGCCATCGCCGGTCATCTGACCGACGTGCGCGAGATGCTGTAGAGCAGGGAAGGATTAGGAAAAATGGAAAAATTCACCAAGGTCAGCGGTGTCGCAGCCCCCATGCGCGGTATCAACATCGACACCGACAAGATCATTCCCAAGCAGTACCTGAAAACCATTGAGCGGGCCGGTCTGGGCAAGCACCTGTTCGCCGAAATGCGTTACAACGAAGACGGCAGCGAGAAAGAGGATTTCGTCCTCAACAAGCCGGCCTATCGGAATGCACAGGTTTTGGTGGCGGGCGATAATTTCGGCTGTGGCTCGTCACGCGAGCATGCGCCGTGGGCAATCAAGGATTTCGGCATCCGCTGCGTGATCTCAACTTCCTTTGCCGACATTTTCTACAACAACTGCTTCAAGAACGGCGTCCTGCCCATCAAGGTTACGCCGGAGCAGTTGGAGCTGTTGCTTGATGATGCGGCCCGGGGCGCCAACGCCACCCTGACGGTGGATCTGGAAAAGCAGGAAATCACCGGTCCCGATGGCGGCACCATCAATTTCGAGATGGATCCCTTTAGAAAACAATGTCTGCTGGAAGGTCTGGACGATATCGGCCTGACCCTGCAGCGCAAGGGCCGCATCGACGACTACGAAGAAAAACAAAAGGCCGGGCAACCCTGGCTGTACGGCGCGGCCGCGGAATAAGAATTGCCGCCAGATCAAATTCCTTTCTGTTCATGAGATTTAACGAGCGAGCGTAAACAATGGCTTCAAACAAAAATCTGCTCATCCTGCCCGGCGACGGCATTGGCCCGGAAGTCATGCGGGAAGTGCGCCACATCATCGACTGGATGGACAAGCGCCGGGCGGTAACCTTTGATATTTCAGAAGGCCGGGTCGGCGGCAGCGCCATTGACGCCGACGGCACGCCCCTGACGGACGAGACCATGGCGGATGCCATGGCGGCGGACGCGGTCCTGCTGGGCGCGGTGGGCGGCCCGAAATGGGACGATCTGCCGTTCGAGATGAAGCCGGAGCGGGGCCTGTTGCGCCTGCGCAAGGAAATGGATCTGTTCGCCAACCTGCGGCCGGCGATTTGCTTCGACGCCCTGGTTGACGCTTCCACCCTGAAGCCGGACGTGGTCTCGGGCCTGGATATCCTGATCATCCGGGAATTGACCGGTGGGCTGTATTTCGGCGAGCCGCGCGGTATCGAGACCCTACCCGACGGCCAGCGCCGGGGCTTCAATACGCAAACCTACACCACCTCGGAAATTCGCCGGGTTGGCGTCATCGCGTTCGAGCTGGCGCGCAAGCGCGGTAACAAGGTCTGCTCTGTGGAGAAAGCCAACGTCATGGAATCCGGTGTGCTGTGGCGTGATGAGATGACCAAGTTAGGCGCGGAGTCCTTCGCGGATGTTGAATTGAGCCATATGTACGCCGACAACTGTTCCATGCAGCTGGTGCGCGAGCCGAAGCAGTTCGACGTTATCGTCACGGACAATATGTTTGGCGACATGCTGTCGGACACGGCTGCGATGTTGACCGGTTCCCTGGGCATGCTGCCCTCGGCCTCGCTGGGCGCGGTGGATGCCACGGGCAACCGCAAGGCATTGTACGAGCCGGTCCACGGCAGCGCGCCTGATATTGCCGGCAAGGAACTGGCCAACCCGATCGCGACCTTGTTGAGCTTCGCGATGAACCTGCGTTATTCCTTTGATCTAGGCGAGGATGCCGATTTGATCGAGCAGGCGGTGGAGAATGTTCTGGCCGGCGGCCTGCGCACGGCGGATATCATGCAGCCGGGCAAGGCCAAGGTCTCGACCTCGGTGATGGGCGAAAGCCTGATCCGTGAATTGGATAAATTGTCGGCATAAGTTGTTTTCCGGTGCGTCGGTTGTTGACCCAACCGGCGCCGGCGCTATTATGCCGGCCGGGCCCCTGTGGCGGAATTGGCAGACGCGACAGATTCAAAATCTGTTGTCCTTAGGACGTCCCCGTTCGAGTCGGGGCAGGGGCACCAACAAATTCCCGATATTCTTAGGGCGTTAGCAGACACAGCTGCTAACGCCCTACTTATTACAGTCGACGGGTAAGCAAGGGGTATGCACGGCGCGCAGATTAGCCCGCCATATTGGCCAGGGCCATTATCTCGCCGGCATCCTCGGCACCGTCGAGGGACCAAACAGCCTCGGCAATGGCGCCGACATCACGGTTAAAGCCACGATAGGCGGCAAGCTCGGCGAGCTTTTCTTCCAATTCCGCGTCGGTCATGGGGTTCAGCGGCCCGCCTTTGGCGGCGGTAATTTCAATATCGTGGGATCGCCCTTGCTGGGTACGCACAAGCATCCGCACGGTTTCAAGCGCGCGCCCGGCGTCATCGATGAATTTCACGTTCGGCCGGATGCCATCGCCCAGGGTTTCGGCGGCCGCTGCATCATTGAACTCCATCAGGCCGGCCTTGCCTCGGCGCAATGCGATGGCAATGGCATGTTGCGCACTGACTTGCGACAACCGCCCCGTTGCCGCCTCCGCCCGGTCGGCGCGTTGACGCAACAACGGATGTCCGGTCAGCTCAACTTCCGCGACGTCTTCGCTACGCAGCCCTGCCTCCCGGTGCAACTGGATGCAGGCCTCGATCACAGGGTGCAGCACAATCGCCGCCGGATACGGCTTGTAGGTATTCTTGGCGATCTCCCAATCTTCGCCAAGCCCATCGGTCAATCTGTTCACTGTCGGTTGATCGGAGAAAACCGAGAGAAAACCACGCTCACCCGCCAATGGGTCCGCCGGCCCGGAAAAATTATTCTCTGCCAGCAGGGCCGAAAGGATGCCGTTGCGCGCGGCATTACCAACAGAGATGCTTTTCGACATGGTGCCCAGGGTTTCGACCAGACCCGAGGCCTGCGCGGCGGCGTTGCCGATGGACCAGGCATGTTGTTCCTGGCTTAGCCCCAGCAGCACACCAATACCTGCCGCGGCGCCGAAGACACCGCAGGTCGAGGTAATATGCCAGCCGCGCGCGTAGTGCGACGGCGATACCGCATTGCCAATGCGGCACTCGATCTCGCCGCCAAGCACAAAGGCCCGCAACAGCGATGCGCCTGTACAGCGCTGTCTCTCGGCATGGGCAAACAGGGCCGGCGCGATGGGCGCCGTTGGATGGATCACCGTCTCTTGATGGGTATCGTCATAGTCAAAAACGTTTGCGCTGATCGCATTCAGGTAGGCGGCCAGGGGCATATCCACCCGCTCCGCCCGCCCGATGATCCGGCAATCAGCCGCGCCCGCGAACGGCGCCAACACGGCCAGGCTGGTCGCCACCGCCGCCTCGCCGCTGCCGGCGATCGCCGTGGCGAAATAATTCAACAGCGAACGCTTGGCCTCGTGCCGCACGTGGGCGGGAATGTCGTCCCATTGGGTTTGCGCCGCGAAGGCCGCGATCTTCGACGTTGCGGCCGCGCTCAATTGATGCCTCAGCGGACGGTGGATTTGGTCGTCGGAATAATCCGCGTCACCACATTGTTTGGCCGGTCCAGATAGTCCGGTACCCTGGGCGCCATCTCGTTCTTCCAATAGTCCGACTCGTAGACGGCTTTGTAGAGTTCTTCCCGCTGCGCCTCGCTTTCAAAACGGCGCAGCCAGACATAGACGCTGTCATCGTCCTCGCCCTGAAAGCTGCCGCAGATGACCATGCCCTTGGAAACCTGAAAGGGGATGATCTCGTCCTCCATCACCTTGACCCAGGCATCGATCTTGCCGGGTAGGACTTTGTATTGGCGCAGTTCATAGAAAGCGGACATGGCGTTACCTTTGTATGTATGATTGGAAAAATTTGGCTTGCTCGCCCCTGAGTGTAGGGCAGATAGGGATTGCCAACAATGCATCGCAAAGGGCGGTAGATCGTGGAGACGGCGAGACGGGAATTCCAGGTTATGGTCAAGCCGGTTGGCGCGATCTGCAATCTCGACTGCGGCTACTGCTATTACCTGGAAAAAGAACAGCTTTACCCGAAATCACAATCCCACCGCATGGCCGATGAGCTGCTGGAAAACTATATCATCCAGCATATCGAGGCCTCTCCCGATGAGACGATTTTCTTTTCCTGGCACGGCGGCGAGCCAACCCTGCTTGGTATCGATTATTTCCAGCGGATCCTGGACCTGCAGCAACGCCACCGCCCGGAAGGCCGCAAGATCGCCAACGGTATTCAGACCAACGGCACCCTGATTAACGAGGAATGGTGCCGTTTCCTGGGCCGCAATCGGTTCTATGTGGGCCTCAGCATCGACGGCCCGAAGTATCTGCACGACCATTACCGGGTGACCAAGAAGGCGGAGGCCACCCATAAACAGGTTCTCCACGCCCATCGCCTGTTCAAGAAACATGGCATCCATTGCGACCTGCTGTGCGTCGTCAGCGAGCGGAACGCCCGCCAGCCGGTGTTGGTCTATCGCTTCTTCAGGGATCTGGGCATAGATTTTCTGCAATTCCTGCCCCTGGTCATCCGTGACGGCGAGAGCGGCGTAAAGCCGGAGTCCGTGCCGGCCAAGCTGTATGGCGAGTTCCTCAGCGCGGTGTTCGATGAATGGGTGCGCAATGATGTCGGGCGCATCACGATCCACAATTTCGAAGAGGCGCTGCGGCCCTATATCGGCCTGGATCATTCGCTTTGCGTGTTGCGCGAGACCTGCGGCGATGTGGTGGTGGTCGAACATACCGGAGAGTTTTATTCCTGCGATCACTTCGTCGAGCCAGGCCATATGCTGGGCAATATCCAGGAAACGCCGCTGGTCGATATGATCAATGGCGCGGCGCAGGAAAAATTCGGCAATCATAAAAAGGACAGCCTGCCGCAATATTGCCGGGACTGCGAGGTTCTCAGCTCGTGCAATGGCGGCTGCCCCAAGGACCGCTTCATCCAGACGCCGAGCGGCGAGGACGGCCTGAACTATCTTTGCGCCGGCTACAAACATTTTGCCCTGCACGCCCGGCCCTATCTGCAAAAATTCGCCGAGCTGAAAAAAATGCGGCAGCCGGCCACGAAGATCATGGAACTATTGCGGCAGAGCGCGAAAAAGCCCGTGGGCGAGGTCGGCCGCAACGACCCCTGCCCCTGCGGCAGCGGCAAGAAATACAAAAAGTGCTGCCTCGGCGGCGCCAGAATCTAGATATTAAGGGAGAAAGAATATGGGTCAGGATATAGAGATCACGGCAACGGGCGGCGGCGCCTTCGACGCCTACCTGGCGCTGCCCGAAAGCACGCCGGCACCGGGCATTGTGCTGCTGCCAGAAGTCTTCAACACCAACGATCATATCCGCTCGGTCGCCGACGGTTTCGCCGCCGAAGGCTTCACCGTCATCGCCCCGGACGTCTATTGGCGCCAGGAAGCCGGCTGTTACCTGCCCTACACCGACGAGGGCCGGGCCAAGGCGCAAGCCTTGCGCGCCGATTTGGACACGGATCAATTCGCCAATGACCTGGGCGATACCGTTGCCGCCCTGAAGGCACGGCCCGACTGTAGCGGAAAAGTTGGCGTGGTCGGCTTTTGTCTGGGCGGCAAGTTCACCTATCTCTCCGCCACGCGGCATGAAATCGACGCCGCGGTGAGCTACTACGGCGTTCAGATCCACGAATATCTGGACGAAGCCGAAAATCTGCACTGCCCGATCCTCATGCACTTCGCCGGCATCGACCCGCACGTGCCCCAGGACACCGTCGATGCCATTCAGGCCCACATGGGGGCATGGGATAATGTGGACATACATCTCTATCCCGGCGCCGAGCACGGCTTTAACCGAGACGGCTATCCACCCTACAGCGAAGCGGCGGCGGGCCCGGCAATGCAGCGCACCCTGGCGCATTTTCGCAAGCTGCTGCGCTGACGCGGCATCTTTGGCTTTGAGGAGACGATAGATGAAAGCGGTTGTGACCAATGCGAAGCTGCCGGGCTGCCTGGAAATTGGCGAGGCGGCGGACCCGGTCGCCGATTCCAACCAGGCGGTTATCGAAGTGACGGCTTTTTCCCTAAACCGGGGCGAGTTGCGCCGCGCCGAGACAGCGCCCGGCGGCACGCAGATCGGCTGGGACCTGGCCGGCGTGGTCAAGACCGCCGCCCGCGACGGCAGCGGCCCGGGCCAGGGCGCGCGGGTCGTCGGCTTCTCCCGCCGCATGCAGGGCTGGGCCCAGTACGTGGCCCTGCCGACGGTGGATTTCGCCGTCATCCCCGATGCGGTCTCCGACAATGATGCGGCGACCCTGCCGGTTGCCGGCCTGACCGCGCTTTATGCGCTTGAACGCTGTGAGCGGCTGTTGGGCAGCAAAGTGCTGGTGACGGGGGCCAGCGGCGGGGTTGGTTATTTCGCCTGCCAACTGGGCCGGTTGATGGGCGCGGAAGTCACCGCGCAACTGCGCCGCCCGGATTTCGCAGACATGGTGCGCGCGACGGGCGTCAGCGACGTGGTCATATCAGCCGATGGCGCGGCGCTGGAAGACCGGGGAAAATTCCGCTCGATCATTGACGGCGTCGGCGGACAGATACTCTCCAAGCTGTTGTCACAATTGGACGAGCGCGGCCGGGCAATTCTTTACGGCGTCAGCGCCGGCGCCGAAACCGGCTTGGCGGTGCGCGATTTGATGTTCACCGGCGACGGCCGTGTCGAGGGTTTCCATCTCTACCGGGAATCGGAGATCGAGACAGCAGCCAAGGGGCTGGATCGCCTGTTGGCTCTGTTGGCCGACGGCCGCCTGACGACCCATGTGCCGGTGACCGGTAATTGGGAGAAGATCGGCGAGACGGCGGCGCAGTTGATAGGCCGTGATTTCGCCGGCAAGGCCGTGCTGACAATTTAGACAGAATCTCTAGCTAAATAGGATCCCTGGCCCAGCCATCCAAAATCGCGCGCAGCGCCGCGACGAAGGCCAGGGGCTGATCCAACATGACGTGATGATAGGCGTCGGGGATCTCCACCACCGGTGCCTTGGCGCCCATCACCGATGACATATAGGCGACCGTCCGTTTCGAGACGACGGCGCTGTTTTCCCCATAGATCAGCGCGGCACGGCATTTCAAGGCTTTCAGTTCCTCGCCATAAGGTTCGCCGAAGCGCCGTTCGCCCATGACCTTGAAATCAAACTTCCAGGTCCAGCCGCCGCTGACCTGCTTGATCGAGGTGCGGGCAATAAAATCGGTGATATAGGCGTTCTCGCAAGGCTGCTCCGGCATCAGGCGAAACCGGGCCAGCGTTGTCGGCAGATCGGGGTGGATCGTCGGCCCGGTTCTGGTCGGCACCGGCGGTTGCGGCAAGGGCGTGTCATGGGGGTCCTGCACGGGAGAATCCACGATCACCGTCCCCGACAAGGTTTCGCCGTGCTCGGCGCCGTACTTCATGGCAATGAGCCCGCCAAAGCTGTGGCCGACAACCAACGGGCGTGGCCCGAGGTTGGCATCTTGCAGTACCGCACCGACTTCCCGGGCCCAGGTGTCGGGCAAATACTTTTGCCGCGCGCCGCTGTCGCCCATGCCCGATAGGTCAATGGCGGCAACCCGGAAAGGCTCGGCAAAAAAGGGCGCAATAAACCGCCACCAATTGGCATGCGCGCCGCCGCCATGGATCAACAAGAGGCCCGGACGATGCTCCTCTTGTGAGCCATCATCGTCATCAAACCAGGTCAAATAATGGATGGCGCAGCCGTCCACATCGACAAACCGGGACTGGGTTGGCTTATCGATGGCGCGCTGAAACCATTCCGGTGCGTTTGTTGCTGTTTCGTCTGCCATGGCGCCCGTCGTGATCCCCTAAGTTAACTGAAATATGCGCCAGAAGGCAGCGAGGAACAAGACGGCCCGGGCTTGATCGGCGCATGTGGTACAGACAAGGATCGAGTATGGTAGCGTAGATATCGCCCGGCCGGCCGCTGCTTGCCGGGATTCTCTTTGTAGGAACAGATCACCGGCCATGCGCGAACTGCTGCAATCCAAAATCCGCATCGCCCTGCCGGCAATGCTGGCGATACAATCCTTCGGCACCATGTGCAGCTTTGCCGCCGCCGTCGTGGCGGTGCAGGCTGCCGCTGATCTTGGTGTGAAGGCCACGAGCATCGGCATCTATATGGCCGTGCTGTACGTCGTCGGCATGCTGACGGGTCTGGGCGCGGGCAGCTTTCTGGCCCGCTTTGGTGTCATTCGTATTTGCCAGGCCGCCTTGTTGGCCGCCGCCATGGGCCTCTGGCTGGCCGGCGCTATTCCGATATGGTGGATGGCCCTGTCCAGCGCCGCGCTGATTGGCTTAGCCATGGGACCGCTTAACCCGGCCAGTTCGCGGATCCTGGCGCGGCATGCACCGGAACGCTGGCAACCCCTGGTATTTTCCCTAAAGCAAACGGGAACGCCCATGGGCGGCATGCTGGCTGGGCTGCTGCTGCCGCCGTTAATGGCGCTGTATGATTGGCGGATCGCCATCGTCGCGATCACCGTCCTACCGCTCCTCACCCTATTTGGCGTACAGGTTATCCGCAACGATCTCGATGATGACCGGGACCCCAGCTATCCAATCAGTCTGGCCGGCGTCGCGGACTCCCTGCGGGTGATTGTTAGGTCCAAGCCGCTCCTAACGCTGGCCGCGGCTGGCTATTTTTATACCTTCACACAGATGGCCATTCTGGCCTTCATAGTGATCTATCTGGAAGAAGCGAACGATCTTTCGACTGAATTCGCCGGCGGCATTTTCGCCATCATCCACGGCTCCGCCATCCCGGCACGCATCGCCTGGGGGGCCGTCGCGGGCCGTTTCCTTAGAAGCTGGGTGTTGCTTGGCCTGATCGGTATCATGATGTCCGCCAGTATCGTCGCCATGAGCTTTTTCAGCCCGGCCTGGCCTTTCTGGCTGACCGCGCTGATCGCGGTCATGCTGGGCGCCAGCACCAATGGCGTGCTTGGCCTGTTGCTATCCGAATTCTCCCGCCTCGCCCCGCCGGGCAAGGTTGGCGAGGTCGTGGGCGGCGGGCAATTCTTCCTGTTCTTCGGCATCGTCTCCGGCCCGCCGGTGTTTGGCGCCATGATCGAGTTTGGCGGCGGTTACACCAACGCCTTCTATCTAATCGCCGCCGCATCGTTTGCCGCCGGCGTCTACCTGTTGCTGACCGCCCGGCGCGGCAGGGTGCGATGAACATGTCGCCGAGAACATGCCCTGGCCTCACAGCCTGGATGTGCTAAAATAGAGCATGGAATGTTGTATTGTGATGGAAACGGGTCTCCATTCATAATCAACGCCAACCACATTAACCTCAAGAACAAGGCGATGGCACAATGCGGAAATATTTGCACATAAACCTCGATGATCAATCCACCGAGACCGAGGAGTTGAACGGCGCGGCGTGCATTCGCGTAGGCCGGCATTTCATTGCCAAAACCCTACTGGACAAGGGTGCGGCGAAGGTCGACCCGCTGTCGCCGGGCAATCCGTTGATCTTTTCCGCCGGGCCGTTGGCCGGCACCAACTTTTCCAACGCCAACCGCATCTCCGTCGGCTGCAAAAGCCCGCTGACCGGCGGCATCAAGGAAGCCAACGCCGGCGGCACCTTTGCCTTTGCCCTGGGCCAATGCGAAATTTCCGGCATAACCCTGATGGGCGCCGCGTCGGACTGGGTGATCATCCGCGTCACCAAGGACGGCAAAATCAGCTTTGACGACGCTACGCCGTTTCTGGGCATGGGCAATATCGAAACCGCGGCCCTGCTGTTCGAAAAATACGGCGACAAGATCTCCATGGGACTGTGCAGCCCGGTCGGCGAATACGGCGGCCTGGTTGCCGGCATCTCTTTCCCCGATCCCGAGGGCCGGCCGGTACGGATCGCGGCGCGCGGCGGCGTCGGCGCGGTGATGGGTAGCAAGAAGGTCAAGGCGATCGTCGTCGACATGAACAAAATGCCTACTTTCCATGACCGCAAGAAGGTCATGGGCGGGGTGCGCGAATACGGCAAATTGCTGCGCGAGGACAAGGCGATCGAGGCCTTCTCCATGTACGGCACGGCGATGGTCAGCGATCTGACCAACCAGTTGGGCGGCCTGCCAACACGCAATTTCAGCGACGGGCGGCTGGTCGATGCTTCGGAAGAGACCCTAAAGCTGGGCGGCAGCTATATCCGCGATCTGACCATCGAACGGGGCGGCGAGCCGACCCATGCCTGCATGCCCGGTTGCATGATCAAATGCTCCAATGTCTATGTGGATGATAAGGGCGAGGAAATGGTCTCGCCGTTGGAGTATGAATCCCTTGGCCTGCTGGGCAGCAACTGCGGCCTGAAGGATCCCGATGACGTGGCCCGGACGAACCATCAATGCAACGACCTAGGCATCGATACGATCGAGGTCGGGGCCATGTTGGGCGTGCTGATGGAGGCCGGCGAAGGCGAATTCGGCGATGCCGATTTCATGCTGGCCGCAATGGACGATATCCGCGCGGGCAACGAACGTGGCCGCATCCTGGCCCAGGGCGCCGGCCTGGTTGGCAAACATTATGATGTCGCCCGCGTACCGGTGATCAAGAACCAGGGCATCAGCGCCTATGACCCCCGCGCCATTGAGGTTACCGGCATCTCCATGATGATGACCGCGCAGGGCGCCGATCATACGACGGGCAACATTCCCGGCCACAAGAGCGCCGATATGACGACCGAGGAATTGACCGAGGCCAGCCTGGATATCCAGGAAGATTGCGCGGCGGCGGATTCCCTGGGCCTCTGCCTGTTTGGACGCTCGGTTACCAACGTCAACCAAGACTTGATCGTCGGCGCCCTCAACGATGCCCACGGCACCAATTTCGACGCCTCCTTCATGAAGGATCTGGGCCGCGAAGCGTTAGAGATGGAATGGGAATTCAACCGCCAGGCCGGCTTCACCGAGGACGATGACGAGCTGCCGTCGTTCTTCTACGACGAAAGCCTGGAGCCCACGGGCAAGACCGCCCGCCATCACAGTGGTCAGGTGAACCAGCATATGCGCAAGCTGCTGGCGGCTGAATAGAGCGCGCAGGCGCTTTAATCAGGCGGCAATTGTAGATGGGGGCGGCCAGGTGCCGCCCCTAGTTGTTGTGGCGCGGCTTGGTGCCAGCCTTGATTTCCTTCAACATTCCGCGACTCATACCTTGCCAATTCTTCTCCGCTGGTCTTACATGCGCCGGCAAGATTAAACAATCAGGGGGAAATTTCAGCATGAAATTGTACAATTCCATCGGCCCGAATCCGCGCGTTGTCCGCATGTTCATGGCCGAAAAGGGCATTGATCTGCCCATGGACGATGTTGATATCGTCGCCGGCGTAAACCGCCAATCTGACTATCTACAGCTAAATCCATCCGGACAATGTCCGGCGCTAGAGCTTGACGACGGCAGTATTCTGGCCGAAATCACGGCGATCTGCGAATATCTCGAGGACCGCTATCCTGAACCGCCGCTGGTCGGCGCCACGGCGGAGGAGAAGGCGGAAACCCGCATGTGGACCCGGCGCATTGATCTGAACATCTGCGAGCCCATGGGCAATGGCTTCCGCTATTCCACCGGTCTGAAGATGTTTCAAGACCGCGTGCGCTGCATGCCCCAGGCGGCGGATGACTTAAAGGCGGCGACCCAGGACAAATTGCAGTGGCTGGATCAACAGATGGCGGGCAAAAGCTTTGTCGTGGGCGAACGGTTGACCCTGGCCGACATTCTGCTGTTCGGCTTCCTCGATTTCTTTGCCGGCGTGGATCAACCCATTGATCAATCGCTGGCGAATATCACCGCCTGGCACGCACGCATGCAAGCCCGGCCCAGCGCCACGGCCTGATAACCGCGCGCCCATAGTGACGCCAAGAATACCAATTGAAAAACAATTCCAGCAAAGGAACAATCCATGGACGACGACGCAAAAAAAACAGCCCTGCGCATGATTCCCTACGGCATCTATGTGATGACGGCGGAAAACGACGGTGAAGTCGCCGCCGCCACGGTCAACTGGGTAACGCAGACCTCTTTCGCGCCGCCCCTGGTCGTGGTTGGTGCAAAAGCGGACTCGGGCGCCTACACCATCGCCAAGGCGGCCGGGAACTTCACCCTGAACATGCTGGGCAAGGGACAGCAGGGCATGGCCTTTGGCTTTTTCAAGCCCGCCACCCGCGACGGCAACACGGTCAGCGGCGAGCCCTTTCAGATGGGCGGCAACGGCGCCCCCATTCTGGATAACGCCATCGCTTCGGTGCAATGCAAGATCGTCGAGATCGTCGAACAGGGCGATCACCACATCCTGATTGGCGAAGTGGTTGACGCCAATGTCGCCAAGGCGCCCGAAGGCCGCGCCGATGAAGCCATCCTTGAGATGAAGGAGCTAGGCGACAACGTTTTCTACGGCGGCTAGGGCGTTCTAGCGTTTGGACTACTCGCCCGCTCCCCCGTCGCCGCCACCCACAGGGTACCATTAATGGCTGGCCAGGACGGGCGCGCGGACGGCCCGGTGATGCGACGAATATCGAACATGCCTTAATGCAGTATTTTATCTGCGTCCAGGTGGCGAAACCGTGATGGCGTGATCAGTTTGGCCGAGGCGACACGGACCGAATGCAACGGGCCGTCCAGGTGTTTTTCCCAGAACGCAAGGAATTCATGCAGGCGGGGAAAACGCGGCGCCAGATCATATTCCTGCCATAAATAGGTCTGCAACAAGGCCGGCCAATCCGGTAGCCGATAGGTGATTTCCGCCGTCGTCAGACGATAACCGTCCAGCTGCGTCTTTATCGTGGCCATGATGTTGCTCCTTTTTTGCTCATCGAACCACCTCTTCTATGTTTCACATAATCCCACAAAGATCTTAACGGTCCGTTGAAAGTTGTGCAAATTCAAAGGCTTGGCACTCACCAGGCAAGGTGGCTAACAGATTTTATTGAACAGAGAGAAAAAGAAGTACTTGAACCTGGAGCCCGCCTCGCCTAAATCACTGGCACTCGCCGCCATAGAGTGCTAGCAAGCGCCCTTGGCGGCTGAAATTAGCGAAACCGCTATCGATTAAACCCTATTTTTTGCAACCTACAGCGACTGTGAGGACTCCATGAAGCTTCGTCCGCTGAACGACCGCGTGCTGATCAAGCGCGCCGATGAGGACACCAAAACCGCCGGCGGTATTATCATTCCCGATACGGCACAGGAAAAACCAATGCAGGGCATCATCATGGGCGTCGGCCCTGGCGCCCGCGATGAAAAGGGCGAGCGCGTTGCCCTCACCGTCAAGAACGGTGATCGCGTACTGTTCGGCAAATGGTCCGGCACCGAGGTGACCTTGGACGGCCAAGAACTGCTGATTATGAATGAATCCGACATCATGGCCGTGCTTGAGGAGAAATCCGCCAAGCCCGCCAAGAAGGCGAAAAAAGGCAAAAAGGCAGCTTAAAGGCTGCCTTTGTTCCTTTTACCCACTGCCTGATACCAATTTAGAAGGAGGCCAAAAAGCATGGCTGCCAAAGAAATTAGATTCGACACCGACGCCCGTGACGGCATGTTGCGCGGCGTCGATGTCCTGGCCAATGCGGTCAAGGTGACCCTGGGTCCCAAGGGCCGCAACGTGGTACTGGACAAATCGTTCGGCGCCCCGCGCATCACCAAGGACGGCGTCACCGTCGCCAAGGAGATCGAGCTGAAGGACAAGTTCGAGAACATGGGCGCCCAGATGGTCCGTGAAGTCGCGTCCAAGACCAATGAAGTCGCCGGTGACGGCACCACCACCGCCACCGTGTTGGCCCAGGCCATCGTGCGTGAAGGTGCGAAATCCGTTGCCGCCGGCATGAACCCCATGGATCTGCGCCGCGGCATCGACCTGGCGGTCGAGGCGGTTGTCGCTGCTTTACAAAAGAGCGCCAAGAAGGTCGCCGGCCGCAAGGAAGTGGCCCAGGTTGGCACTATCTCCGCTAACGGCGAGGCCGAGATTGGCGAGATGATCGCCAAGGCCATGGAGAAAGTCGGCAACGAAGGCGTCATCACGGTGGAAGAGGCGCAAAGCCTGGATACCGAGCTGGACGTGGTCGAGGGCATGCAGTTCGACCGGGGCTATCTCTCGCCCTATTTCATCACCAACGCGGAAAAGATGATTTCCGAGCAGGAAAATCCCTACATCCTGCTGCACGAAAGCAAGCTGACCTCGTTGCAGCCCATGCTGCCGATCCTGGAAGCGGTCGTACAATCCGGCCGTCCCCTGTTGATCATTGCCGAGGATGTCGAGGGCGAAGCCCTGGCCACCCTGGTCGTGAACAAGCTGCGCGGCGGCCTGAAGGTCGCTGCCGTCAAGGCCCCCGGCTTTGGCGACCGGCGCAAGGCCATGTTGGAAGACATCGCCATTCTGACCGGCGGTCAGGTGATCTCTGAAGATCTGGGCATCAAGCTGGAAAGCGTCTCCCTGGACATGCTGGGCACCGCCAAGCGGGTCTCCATGACCAAGGAAGAAACCGTCATCGTCAACGGCGCCGGCAAAAAGGCCGACATCGCATCCCGTTGCAGTCAGATCCGGGCCCAGGCCGACGAGACCACGTCCGAGTACGACAAGGAAAAGCTGCACGAGCGTCTGGCCAAGCTGGCCGGCGGCGTCGCCGTGATCAAGGTTGGCGGCGCGACCGAGGTCGAAGTGAAAGAGCGCAAGGACCGCGTCGATGACGCCCTGGCCTCGACACGGGCCGCGGTCGAGGAAGGTATCGTGCCGGGGGGTGGTTGCGCCCTGGTCTATGCCGGCCGTGCCCTGGACAAGCTGAAGGTCAAGAACCACGACCAGCAGGCGGGTATCGACATCATCCGCCGCTCCCTGCAGGCCCCGATCCGGCAAATCGCCGAGAACGCGGGTGTGGACGGTGCCGTCGTCGCCTCCAAGGTGATGGAGAGCAAGGACACCAACTGGGGCTTCAACGCACAGACTGAAAAGTATGTGGACATGGTCAAGGACGGCATCGTCGATCCGGCCAAGGTGGTGCGCACCGCCTTGCAGGACGCGGCCTCCGTCTCCGGCCTGTTGATCACCACCGAAGCCATGATCGCCGACAAGCCCGCCAAGAAGGGCGCCGGCGGCGGCGGTGCCATGCCCGATATGAGTGGCATGGGCGACATGGGCGGCATGGGTGGTATGGGCGGCATGGGGGGTGGCATGGGCTTCTAAGCCACTCGCCAATACGCACATAACCCTAAAGATCAGGGGGTCGCGCCAGTCCGGCGCGGCCCCTTTTTCTTGCCTCTATGTAGCGCAATTTTCAATTAATCGGAGCCGCCACCGTAGTATATTTGGCGCGACGTAAGTAATTGGTTCAATTGCTCGATTCTTAAGAGTCTGAGCGCATTTTCTTCGAATGCGCTCTAGGCGCCTTGACCCGGACGCGGCCGCCGCGGCGGCGCGGTTTGGCGGCGCCCGCCTCGGTCTGGGGCAGATCGCGGGCATCGGCGATCAAATGCACGGCCATTGCCTCCGCCCGGCCCCGTACGGTGACCTCGCGCACCTCGAAGGCCGAAAGATCGGCACCGGCGCGCGCCGCGACAAAATCGGAAATCACCGCCTGTACCGCAAATTCCTTGGTCATGGTTTCCAGGCGGGACGCGGTATTGACCGTATCGCCAATGGCGGTGACCGTCGTGGCCGCGCCATAGCCCATTTCGCCGACGATGGCCGGGCCGGCGTGGATACCAATACCCATGCGTAGGGGCTGCTCCAGGTCGTGGCGCAGTTGATGGTTCAGATGCTCCAACGCCTGGGCCATGCCCGCTGCCGCTGCCAGGGCCTGGCGGCAGCCTGTTTCCAAATCCGACTGCACGCCAAACAACGCCATGACGCCGTCGCCGATGAATTTGTCCAGATGCCCGCCGGCGGCTTCAACCGCCTGGCCCATGCCGCGAAAGTACTGGTTCAGGGCGAAGACCACATCATAGGGCAGCTTGCTCTCGGAAAACTGCGTGAACGATCGCAGATCGGCGAACAGCACCGCGATCTCCCGCTCGCTGCCTTGTAAATAGTTGGGCCGGGGCGCGCCGCTTTGCACCGCGACATTGGGCGGCAGCAGGGGTACCACGGCGACATCGGCCACGGGCCGCAACTGGCAGGCCAAGCGGACGCTGTCCGGCGCGCCGACGCGGGCCAGGACTTTTCGTTCGTCGTCGCCGGCGCCGGGCAGGGCGCTCAGACCATCGGCGATACGGACCCGGCAGGTGGAGCAGCGGCCCCGGCCGCCGCAGACCGAGGCATGGGCGATACCGGCCAGGCGCGAGGCGTCCAGCACGCTCAACCCCGGCTCCACCGCGACTTCCTGGCCGTCGGGATAGGCAATGGTGATGCGGGCACCGCGCCGGGCCAACAGATGCCGCAGCCATCGGCCCAGCAACAACAACGCCAAGACCACGGCGACGCCGATCTGAACATAGTCGGCGGTGCCGAAGGCAAAGCCTTTCAATTCAGCAATAGGCACGCTGAACTTGAAGGACGCAATCGCCGCGTTCATCCAGGCCTGATCCCGCGCCAACAGGGCGATCTGCTTGCCCACGCCCGCATAACCCGAGAGTGCGAGGGCCGGCAGCAAAAGCGCGCTAACGAACAGCCAGACGCGGGCGCGGTCATACCAGGGCTTCAAGCGCAGCCAATGGTGCATGCCGAGGCAGCCGTGGCCCCAAACAATCAACACGGCCGCGGCGGTGGTCCAGCCATACAACGGCTCAAAGACCCAAATACTTATGATCTCGTAAAGATAGCTGTCATTGATGCCAAAGAGCTCATGCAGGCCCCGGGTCGCCAGGATATGCACCGAAAGAAGAAAAGGGATGCACAGGGCCAGCACGATTTGCACTGCCTCGGATCGCGACATACGCAAGGTGCGCCGCCGCCAGATCGCCAGCAAGGCGGTCAGGATATGCAGTAGCATGGCGCCATAAAGCAGTATTGTCGCCGGCCAGTTGCGCCAGATGGCGGTGAAGACCTCGCGGCCCGCCTCCATCGCCTGCAGGGAAATATTGCCCAAGGCATGGTTGATGAAATGCATGCAGACGAATGTGAACAGGACCAGACCGCTGCCCAGTCTTAGATTACGCGTCAAACCCGTGCCCATTTTTCCCCGCGAGAATTCCTAATGCGCTTCGTCCCAATTATCGCCGACCCCGGCGTCGACAACCAAGGGCACGGATAGATGCGCCGCGCCTTCCATGACCCGCTTGGCCACCGCAACCGTTTCCTCGACCTCCCCCCCGGGCACCTCGAAGATTAGTTCATCGTGGACCTGCAACAGCATGGTGGCGTTCAGCTTTGCCGCCGCCAGGGCAGCCGGCATGGCGACCATGGCCCGGCGGATCACGTCCGCCGCCGAGCCTTGAATGGGCGCATTGATGGCGGCCCGTTCGTGAAAGCCGCGCCGCGCGCCGTTTTTGTCGTTGATGCCTGGCATATGCACCCGGCGGCCATGGATGGTTTCCACATAGCCGAGCTCGCGGCAACTTTCCTTGGTCTTCTCCATATAGTCGCGGATACCGGGGTAGCGTTCGAAATAGGCGTTGATGTAATCCTGGGCCTCACCCCGGGCGATGCCCAGATTATTGGCCAGGCCAAAGGCGGAAATGCCATAGATGATGCCGAAATTGATTGCCTTGGCCCGGCGCCGGATCATCGGGTCCATATCCTCGATGGGCAGATCAAAAACCTGCGCCGCGGTCATGGCGTGGATATCCAGGCCATCGTGAAAGGCCTGCCGCAGGGCGGTGATATCGGCGATATGGGCCAGAATGCGCAATTCGATCTGAGAGTAATCCGCGCTCAACAGTTTATGCCCGGGCGCGGCGATAAAGGCCTTGCGGATGCGCCGGCCTTCCTCGGTACGGACGGGAATATTCTGCAGGTTCGGATCGGTGGAGGCCAGACGTCCGGTCGATGTGGCGGCCATGGCATACGAGGTATGGACCCGGCCCGTGACCCCGTTGATCTGGTTTTGCAGGGCATCGGTATAGGTGCTTTTCAACTTCGCCAGCTGGCGGTATTCCAATACGCGGACGGGCAGATCATGGCCTTGCGCAGCCAGGCCTTCCAGAACATCCGCCCCGGTGCCATAGGCCCCGGTCTTGGTCTTCTTACCGCCGGGTATGGACATTTTATCGAACAGGATTTCGCCCAGCTGTTTCGGCGAATTGACGTTGAAGGCCTCGCCGGCCAGCTCGTGGATCTGTCCTTCCAAGGTAACGATCCGGCCGGCGAAGTCGGCGGACAGCCGCGCCAGCTCGGCCCGGTCGACCAGAATACCGGCCTGCTCCATATCCACCAGCACCGGCACTAGGGGCCGTTCAAGGGTTTCATAGACCGTGGTCTTGCGCGCGCTCAGCAATTGCGGTTTCAGGTGCCGGTACAGGCGCAGGGTCAGGTCCGCATCCTCGGCCGCGTACTCCACCGCCTTCTCCAAAGGCACCTGATCAAAGGTGATCCGGGCCTTGCCGCTGCCGGCCACTTCCTTGAACGGGATCGGCGCGATATCCAGATGTAGTTTGGACAGCTCGTCCATGCCATGGCCGTGCATACCGCCTTCCGTCACGTAGGACAGCAACATGGTGTCGTCAAACGGCGTGATTTCAATGTCATAGCGGCGCAAGACCAGCATATCGTACTTCAGGTTCTGCCCGACTTTCAGCACCGATGGATCCGCCAGCAGGGGGCGCAGCAGATCCAGGGCCTGATCCAACGGGATCTGTTCGGGTGCCGTATCCTTCGTGCCGCCCAAATCCAGCTCGCCTTCGGGCCCCGGGCCCTTGTGGCCCAGGGGAATGTAGCAAGCCTGGCCCGGCGTCACCGAGAGCGAGACCCCCACCAGATCCGCCGCCATGGCGTCCAGGGAGGTGGTTTCCGTATCCACCGCCACCACGCCGGCGGTCCGCGCCCGTTCTATCCATGGCTCTAGATCAGCGAGACTTTGGATGCATTGATAATCCAGTTCCGCCGCCGCCTCGGCCGCAGCCGGCACTGCAATGCTGGGTATCTCGCCGCCCAAGCGTTGGGCGATGCGCCCGGCCAGGCGCTCCAAACCCATCTCGGCCATGAAGCCCAGCAATATGTCTGCCTCCGGCTCGCGCAGGTTCAGATCATCCAGACTTTGCTCAACCGGGACATCATCCTTCAAGGTCACCAATTCCCGGCTGACCCGGGCCAGATCGGCATGTTCGATCAAGCTCTGCCGCCGTTTCGGTTGCTTGATTTCCTCGGCTCGCGCCAACACTCCATCCAGGTCGCCATATTCGTTGATCAACAATGCGGCGGTCTTGACGCCGATGCCGGGCACGCCGGGCACGTTGTCCGTGGCATCGCCGCACAGCGCCTGCACATCGATGACTTTGTCGGGGCCGACACCAAATTTCTCATGCACCTCGTCCGGGCCGATCCGGCGCTGCTTCATGGGGTCGTGCATGACCACGCCGCCACCGACCAACTGCATCAGATCCTTGTCGGAACTGACGATGGTGACCTGCATGCCGGCCTCCCTGGCCTGGCGGGCATAGGTGGCGATGATATCATCCGCCTCGAACCCCGGCATTTCGATGGTCGCCAGATTGAAGGCCTCGCTGGCCCGTTTGACCAACGGAAACTGCGGTACCAGGTCTTCCGGCGCCGGCGGACGGTGGGCCTTGTATTCAGGATAAATGTCGTTGCGGAAAGTCTTGCGCGCGGCATCAAAGATCACCGCGAAATAATCCGCTTCGCCGTCTTCGCGCACATCGTCCACCAGTTTGGACAGCATATTGCAAAAGCCAGAAACGGCGCCGATGGGCAGTCCATCACTCTTACGGGTCAGCGGCGGCAGGGCATGATAGGCGCGGAAGATATAGGCGGAGCCATCGACCAGATAAAGATGACCGGGTTGCCCGCCGCCCGCCCCGTATTTGCTGGAGGACTGGGTGGAGGTATTGCTGTTTTGCTCGCTCATGACGCCACTATGCCATGGCGCGGCCCAAGGTGGAATGATGTCAATGCGCAGCCGGTAAAATCAATTGTCAAATTCAGGCATAAGATGACACGCTATATGGCGTAGTCCGAAATATATTGATTTTCTAATAAAAATACAAAATTGTTACAAAGTAATTATTTATTAATATGTCTCTCCTATTTTACAGGATGTTCGATGCGTACCAGGCGAACAAATCCATCAGCCGATTCCGTCCGGGCTGATGTCGCTGAGCCGGGTTCCCTCCTCCTCCGGCGCAGCCCTTGGTTGGGCGCCGTGGCTAACAGCCATGGCGCCCTTTCAACTTTCTGGGCCACAATTCCAGGCAAGCTGCTGAAAAGCTTGAGAATCACTAAAATTCAATAGTCATGCCGTCGTAAGCCGGCTCCACCCCCGCCGGCAGCTCGGCGCACAGGGTTGCATAGTCCATATCCCAAGTCATGTGGGTCAGGATCGCCCGCTTGGGCCGCAACCTATCGATCCATTCCAGGGTTCGGGCCAGATGGCTGTGGGTTGGGTGCGGTTTTGGGCGCAGCGCATCAACGATCCAAACATCCAGATCCTGTAACATTTCGAACGCGGCATCCGGCAGACCGCTCAAATCCGTGGAATAGGCCATGCCGCCGAAACGGAAACCCAGGCTTTCCATGGCGCCGTGGTTTTGCCGGAACGGCAGAATATCAATGTCGCCCACGGCGAAGGGGCCAGCAATAAGGTGTGCCGTGGCGATGGCGGGATAGCTCCCGGTGCTGGCGAAGATATAGCTGAACCGCTGTTGCAAACTGGCCAGGGTAGGGGCATCGGCATATATCGGCGTGCGTGTACCCTGCAGCAGGGTAAAGCCGCGCAGATCATCGATGCCATTGACGTGATCGGCATGGTCGTGCGTGTAAAGGGCGCCGTCAAGATGCTGGAGATTGATGTCCAGGCATTGTTCCCGCATGTCCGGCGTGGTGTCGACGATCAGGTTGGTGCTCTCGCTTTGTACCAGGATCGAAGAGCGGCGGCGGCGGTTCCTCGGCTCGGCCGGATCGCAGACGCCCCAGACATTGCCGATCCGGGGCACCCCGCCGGAGGTGCCGCAGCCAAGCACAGTTACCCGCATACTGGAGCCAATCCACGATAACAGGAATTGCACGTAGTCATATTGGCATAGCCCAATCTTAATAAAAAACTTCGGCAAACATTATGGATATACGCCGATAGTAATGTTTTATTAATTTTACAACTCCAATCTATGCATCCGTTCGTTTCCCATAACGAATGCGGATTGAGCACCAGCCATATCCGTCTTGGCTGGCGCTGCCAGGCCGGGCCTCCTCCTCCCCCGGCATGGCGTTTCAAGGGGCGCCGCGGCATACACCGCGGCGCCCTTTCCCTTATCAGGCAATGGATTTGTCGCCGCCTGCTGTCGAAGCCTTTGTGAACAAACGGAAAAAATTGGCCGTGCTCTGTTCCGCCATCTCCCTGCCGGTTACACCGCGCAGCTCGGCCAGCTTGTTGGCCGTGTTGGCGACAAAGGCGGGTTCGTTGTCCTTGCCGCGATGGGGAACAGGCGCCAGATAGGGCGCATCTGTTTCCACCAACAAACGGTCCAGCGGCGTTTCCAGCGCCACCGCGCGGACCTCGTCGGCATTCTTGAAGGTGAGGATGCCGCTGAACGAGATATAAAAGCCCAAGGCCAGGGCGGCGCGGGCCAATTCCTGACCGGAAGAGAAACAATGCAGCACGCCGGGGAACGGCCCCTTGGCCGTTTCATCCTGCAATATGGCGATCATCTCGTCATCGGCGGCCCGGCTATGTACGATCAGGGGCAGACCGGTTTCCCGGGCGGCGGCGATATGGCGGCGAAACAATTCTGCCTGAATGTCACGGGGGCTCTTGTCGTAGTGAAAGTCGAGACCGGATTCACCAATCCCCACCACCTTGTCATGGCCGGCCAGCTCTATCAGGCGGTCGGTGCTCAGGTCCGGCTCCTCGGCCGCGCTATGGGGATGCAGACCGACCGAGCAGTAGACATTATCGAAAGCCTCGGCAATAGCCAGGATATCGGCGAAACGCTCGACCCGGGTACAGATCGTGACCATCGTTCCGACGCCGGCCGCCGCCGCCCGCGCCATCACGCCATCCAGATCTTCGCTCAGAGAGGGAAAATCCAGATGGCAATGACTATCGACCAGCAGGCTCAAGCGTCTTCCTCCGCGCCGCTATAACGGGGAAAGATCCCTTGCGGTTTTGGCAGCGCCGTGCCTGGCAGCAGCATTTCCTGATCGCCCAGACTATCGAAGCTGCGTTGCTGCTCTGGAACGGCCAGTTGATCCAGCATCCTGGCCGCCGCATCGGGCACCACGGGCTGGGCCAGAATGGCCAGATGGCGGATCACCTCGGCCAGCACGTACAACACCGTCGCCATGCGCTCGGGATCGGTTTTCTTCAGGCCCCAAGGCGCCTGGGCATCCACATAGCGGTTGGCATCGCCCACCACCTCCCACATTGCCGTCAGGGCATGATGGATGCCCTGTACGTCCATTGCCGCGCGCATCTTATCCACCAGCTCCCGCGCCGTGACCAGCAGGGCACCGTCATCGACGCTCAACAGTGCGGGCGTCGGCACCGTGCCTTCGCAATTCTTGTTGATCATGGACAACACGCGCTGGGCCAGATTGCCGAAATCATTGGCCAGATCGCTGTTCATGCGGTTGACCATGGCGCCATGGGAAAAATTGCCGTCGTTGCCGAACGGCAGCTCCCGCATCATGAAATAACGCGTTTGATCCAGACCGTATTTATCCACCAGGTCCTGTGGCGGGATGAAATTGCCCAGGGATTTGGACATTTTCTGCCCTTCCACGGTCCACCAGCCATGGGCGAAAATGCGCTTGGGCGGGGCCAGGCCGGCGGACATCAGAAAGGCCGGCCAATAGACCGCGTGAAAACGCAGGATATCCTTGCCCACCATGTGCACATCCGCCGGCCAATAGGTCTTGAAGCTATCGGCATCGGTATCGGGATAGCCGACGGCGGTCAGATAGTTGGTCAAGGCATCGACCCAGACATACATGATATGGGCATCGTCGCCCGGCACCGGCACGCCCCATTTGAACGATGTGCGCGAGATCGAGAGATCCCTGAGGCCGCTTTTGACGAAGCTGATAACCTCGTTGCGCCGGCTTTGCGGCAGAATACGGCCCGGATCCTCGTCATAGTAGGCCAACAACCGGTCCTGCCATTCCGAGAGCCGGAAGAAATAGCTCGGCTCCTCCACCCATTCCACCGGCGCGCCGAAGGGCGAGAGCTTCTCGCCATTGGCGCCGTCCGTCAGCTCGTCCTCGGCGTAATAAGCCTCGTCACGGACGGAATACCAGCCGGCATAGCTGTCCAAATAGATGTCACCATTGTCCGCCATGGCCTGCCAGATCGCCTGGGAAGCCTGGGTGTGGCGGTCCTCGGTGGTGCGGATAAAGCCATCATTGGTGAAATTCAGCATCGGCGTCAGATCACGGAAATTCTGCGAGACGCCGTCGCAAAAGGCCAAGGGCTCCACGCCCGCCGCCTGCGCCGATTTTTCGACCTTTTGGCCGTGCTCGTCGGTGCCGGTCATGAACATCACGTCGCGGCCATCCAGGCGCATGAAGCGGGCGATCACGTCACAGGCCAGCGTGGTGTAGGCATGGCCGATATGGGGTTTGTCGTTGACGTAATAAATCGGCGTCGTGATGTAATAGGCTTTGGCCTCGGCCATTCGCTCTGATCCTATGCTGATAATCGGTACTATTGGCGCGCCGTGCTTTGCAAATCCATGAAAGCGCTCAAGATAACCTGTTTTCGATCCAGATTGACCCGTTCGGCCCGCATGGCCAGGCCGCCGATCTTTTCCCATAGCTCGACCCAGCGATCAAGGCCAACCGCGCCGGTCAGACGGCCGGCCAGGGCAACTTCGCCCGCCACCGCGTCGCTCATTCCGCCCAGCCCGGCACCGCCACGGGCCAGACGCGACAGCCACAGACGCAACAGATCGATCCAAACCCGATAGGCGGCCTCGTTATTGGCCCGGTTCAGACGGTCGCCCAGGGCATGCACCGCCGCGAAATCCAGCTCCGGCAGATTGCGCACCAGCTTGAGCAATTCGTCATAGGCCTGCAGGCCGCCTTCCGCGCCCATGGCCAAGGCGCGGCCGGGGCTGCCCTCGGCCAGGCGAACCAGGCCCAGGCGCTCGCCCTCGTCCATCTCCGGTGCCTGCTGGGCCAGCACCGCCATGGCATCCGCCTCCGCCAACGGGCGCAGGGCAAGGTGGCGGCAGCGCGATCGGATGGTCGGCAGCAAACGGCCGGCGGCATGGCTGACCAACAACAACAGGCTGTTCTCGGGCGGCTCTTCCAACAGCTTCAACAAGGCATTGGCGGCGTTTGGGTTCATTTCTTCGGCGCCGTCAATGATGGCAACGCGCCAGCCGCCCTCGGCCGAGGTCATGGAATAAAAGCGGCCCAGGGCGCGGATTTGATCAACCACGATATCGCCACGCATTTTCTTGGTTTTCTCGTTCAAAGTCCGTTCGATCACTTGCAGATCGCCAAGGCTGCCGGCCAGGATTCGGCGAAAGACATCGTGCTCGGGCGCCATTTGCAGGCTGTCGGGACCGCCAAACAGACCGCCATCGCCGCCGCCCGAAAGCTGGAAGCGCGCCATGCGGTAGGCCAAGGTCATTTTGCCAATGCCCCTGGGGCCGGAGAGCAGCCAGGCATGCGGCATACGTTGGGCGGCGGCGGTTTCAAGAAAGGCCTGTTCCGCCCCGTCATGGCCGATCAATGTGGCGGTGGCGATAGGGCCGGAGGGAACTTCGGGATCATCCGCCATGGCAGTACATCAATTGCTGGCGCCGCCGAACAACAGATGTTCCAGCGCCGCGCCAAGTCGGCCAAAAATACCCTTGCGGGCGATATCGGCGCCGGCGATCAGGGGCCGCTCGATCGGGGTCATGTTTGGCGCTTCGATGCGCAAGGTCGCCACCGCCTGACCCTTGGCGATGGGCGCGGGCAAGGGGCCCTGATAATTAACGCTGACCTTCATGGCGCGGCGCGCCTTGCGCGGGATGATGATGCTCAGCGGATCCTCGATCAACAGGGGCACCGCGCCCGCACTGCCCAGCCAGACCGGGGCGTCCGCCACCTGTTCGCCGGCCTTGAACAGGGCGTAGTTGCCGAATTCGCGAAACCCCCAGGACAACAGCCGTTGCGATTCCTTGCTGCGCTGATTGACACTGTTCAAGCCGTTGACCACCAGGTCCAGGCGCCGCCCGCTGCGCTGGGCCGAGGCGACCAGGCCGTAGCCGGCGGCCTCCGTATGACCGGTCTTCAGGCCGTCGGCGCCGACGTTTTTGTAAAGCAGGGGGTTGCGGTTGCCCTGGCGGATCTTGGAAAAGGTAAAACTGCGTTCGGAAAAGATCGGATAAAACTGCGGGAATTTATCGATCAGGGCGCGGGCCAGAACAGACAAATCCTTGGCGGTCATGACGTGATCAGGATGCGGCCAGCCGGAGGCGTTGACGAAATGGCTGTCCAGCATGCCCAATTCCCGGGCCGTCTCGTTCATCAGGGCTGCAAAGGATGCTTCATCGCCGCCAATGCCTTCCGCCACCACGATGCAGGCATCGTTGCCTGATTGAATAATGATGCCACGGATCAGATCGCTGATCTTGACCTGGGTGTTGACGCGGACGAACATTTTCGAGCCGCCCATGCGCCAGGCTTTCTTACTGACCGGAAAGGTATCGTCCATCTTCAAGCCGCCGGCGGCCAGCCGATCAAACAGCATATACAGGGTCATCAGCTTGGACATGGATGACGGCGGCATGGACTGTTCGGAATTCTTGGAAAACAGCACCGTCCCGGTGGCGTGATCGACCAAGATCGCCTGTTTGGCCGGGGTTTCGATCACGGAGACCGCCGCCGTCGAGACATTGCTGCCCGGAAGTACCAGAGCCGGGGCCAAAACCATGGCGGCCAGCAGAAGCAACCGCGATCCATATCCGAAAAGACTCATGAAACCTCGTCCCCTAACCTCTTGCCCAATCATCAGGCAAACCTAGACGTGAAATATAGCGAATTTGTGGCGGGCCGGGGACCGTCAAAGATATTTTTTTGCATATTCATTCATCATCGTTCGCAAGTTCGCGGCGCAGGGTGAATTTTTCCACCTTGCCCATGGCGTTGCGCGGCAAAGCCCGCATGAAAATCACCTGGCGCGGATGCTTGTAGCGGGCCAGGCGGCCCTCGAACAAGGCCAGGACGTCACCACCCTGAATATCGCCGCCCACACGGCGTACCACGCAGGCCACGGGAATTTCGCCCCAGCGCTGATCGGGCCGGCCAACCACGGCGGCCTCAACCAAATCCGGGCAGGCGGCGAGAATATTTTCCAGCTCCGCCGGGTAAATGTTCTCGCCGCCCGAGATCACCACGTCTTTCTTGCGCTCATCGACATAGTAGTATCCATCTTCGTCCTGATGCCCGATATCGCCGGTGTGGAACCAGCCGCCTTCGTAGGCTGCCGCCGTGCCTGCCGCATTGTGCCAATATTCGCGGAACAGGTTCCTGCCGCGCAGAACAATCTCGCCGCCTTCACCCTGGCCCACATCATCGCCGCCGTCATCGACGATACGTACCTCGGTATGCAGAGCCGGTTTGCCGCATGATCCGATTTTGGGCCAGGCATCGGCGATCGGCAGGCAGACCGCTACCGGCGCGCTTTCCGTCAGGCCGTAAACCTGCGTCGCGGCAATACCCCGGTCCAGAAAGGCGCGCAAAATCGTCTCTGGCACGGCGGAGGAGCCAAGGGCCACGAAACGCAGACTGGATAGATCCGTTGCCGCCCAGTCGGGATGGCCGGCCAAGGTCATGGCCATGGCCGGCACCGTCAGAAAAATCGTCGGCTTGCGTTGCGCGATGGCGGCCAAGGTCGCGGCCGGGTCAAACCGGGCCTGAATGGTGACCGTGGCGCCGGCATGAATGGCGGGTGTGGTGTGGATATTCATGCCGCCCACATGGAACATGGGCAGCACGGTCAGAATATGATCGGCGGAGGTGATGTCCTGGGCCGCAATGGCATTGACCGCGTTGTATAAAATCGCCTCCTGGGTCAGCAATGTGCCCTTGGGCCGCCCGGTGGTGCCGGAGGTATAGACGATGGTCACAGGGTCATCGAGATCGCCGCCGCCCGTCGCCATCATTTCGGTGGCGGCAAGCAGCGCCTCGTAACTTTGCCAGGTTGCGTCGGGCGCGGCGCCATGTGCGGGCCCATAGGCCACGAGGGGCAGGCCGCTATCGAGGCCGTTCAGGTGCGCAAAAAAGTCAGCTTCGGCCAGCACCGCCTTGGGTTCGCAATCCTCCAGTATCCAGGCATGTTCCGGCGCCGCCAGACGCCAGTTCAGGGGCACCAGCATCGCACCCAGGCGGGCACAGGCGAACAGCAGCTCCAACAATTCGGGGCTGTTATAGCCAAGATGCGCCACCCGGTCGCCCTTGCCCACGCCCAGCGCGCCCTGCAACATGGCGGCCAGGCGCCGAACCCTGACATCCATTTCACCATAACTGATGTCCCGGCCCTCGAAATGCACCGCCGTTTTGTTGCCGTGCCAATCAGCCCAATGGCTGATCCAGTGCGAGATATCCATTGCCGCCTACTCTCTAACTCTCGCCCGCCTCGAACAGGCTTTCCCGGCCCAGGCGTTCCATACAGATCTCCGGTGTCCAGGGTAGCATCAGGGCGCCGCAACGGGAATCCCGATACAATTGTTCCAAGCGCAGGCTGCGGAAGATAGCCCGCCCGCCGCAAGTGCGCAGCGCCAGGCGGCAGATGTCGTTGGCGAACTCCATCACCGTGTATTGCGCCGCATAGGCCCGCAGGCGGGCATCCTTGGCCGGATTGACCCCGGCCTCGGCAATGGCGCATTGGAACAGCGCGCGGGCCTGTTCCAGCTTGATGCGCATTTCCGCCACCGCCAGCTGTTTGGCCGGACTGTGCCGGGCACTGCCGGCGGGCGGGCCGCCCTCGACCTCGCCGCGCAGATACTGGCAGGTAAAATCAAACGCCGCCTGGGCGATGCCCATATAGGTGGGGCACAGGGTCATGAACATATGCGGCCAGGTCAGGGCGGCCTGATAGTATTTGCCCCGCGGCATCAATTGATGCGCGTCGGGCACGAAGACATCCGTCAGCCGCAGATTATTGGACGAGGTCGCCCGCATGCCCAGGACATCCCACTCGCCATGAATGGAGAAACCTTCCGATGTACCATCGACCGCCAGATAAATGGTGTCGCGGACATCGGCTTCGCCCACATCTTTGGCCTCGGTACAGAGCACGCCGTAGAAATCCGCCGCGCCCGCCAGGGAGGCGAAATGCTTGGCGCCATTGACCAGCCAACCACCATCTACTTTCCGTGCGGTGGTGCCAAAGGGCGCCTTGCCCGCCGCCGCCGCGCTGTTTGGCTCGGAAAACGGCTGCGCAAAAATCGCGCCGTCCTCGATCACCTTGCGGTAGATACCCGTGCGGCGGCCTTCATGTGCCGTGCGCTGTTCATCGGTCATCTCCAGATCATCTGCCATCTGCGACGACCACAACATGGTGGCGCAATGCATGTTGAAGGTCAGCGCCGTGGCCCCGCACCATCGTCCCAACTCGGCCGAGATCTCCATATAGCCCCGGTAGTCCACGCCCAGGCCGCCATAGCGCTGTGGAATAACCAGGCCAAGAAACCCGGCCTCGCGCAGATCGGCGTAGTTTTCGGTCGGGAAGCGGCCTTCCCGGTCATAAGCCGGGGCGCGGGCGAGAAATTTGTCCCGGCCCAGATGGCGCGCGGTGGCCAGCAGCTCGTCCTGGGCCGGCGCCGTCATGCCAGCTCTCCTTGCAAAACACCGTCCTTGACCACCGCCTGACCATCCAGTTGCACGGTGCAATTGCGGATCGGCAGGTCGAAGTGGCCCAGGGTTTGCCGGCCTGCCACTTCGTTGGCGCCGGTGGAATAGACCACGTTGCCGGCAAAGGCACGCAGTTCGGTACCGTTGAAATCCCTGCGGTCGTACATGGTCATGGCGTCCCAGCGGGCCCCGTGGTTCATGCCCCAGCCGATATGCGAGGTGGCATAGGCATCCCGGTCATCCCAGGCTGCGAAATAGCTGCGCATCAGATCCGCGTCGACGCCGGCGCCTTCGATGGCCGTGACATAATCGTCCTCGATCCGCAACGTGATGGGCGCATCAAGATAACGCTTGAAAGTCAGGTTCACATCGCCCCGGTCCAGGACCAGGGTGCCGTTGACGGTACCGGTATTGGGAAAGCACAGGCACAGCCCGCCGGGCCAGTGGGACATGATGCCGGGCCGGGTGACCCAACCCCAGCCACCGCCCGCCACGGCGCCGGTCAAATCCACGGACAGATTACTGCCCGCGGCCGAGGTAATGGTCATGGCCTTGGCCCCGCGCAGCATCTTCATGCCCGTCTTGACCTTGCCTTCCAGGGCATCGTCGGGGGCCAGGCGCTCCAGCGCCTCGGGATGTTCGTTGGAAATCATCAGGACCCTGGCGCCGCCCTGCAGAATCTCCGCCAGTTCCGGGGCATGCAGCAAACCCTCCACTGTACAGTCTACGACAAAGGTGGTGGAGGCCAGGGCGCCCACGATGGGCCGGATATTCTGGATCACGTCCGAGGCGCCGGTGGAACGGATGGGCACGGGCGCCGATTGCGCCGGTGTCGGGATCACGATGTGAAACGGTTGTGCGCCCAATTGATGCAAGGCCAGTTCCGCCAACTGCACATTGATGGGCCGGGACTGGCTTTCCGACAGGATCGCCACCGCCTCGCCCGGTTCCACCTTGCACCTGGCGAAGACGCGGGCAAAGCAATCAATCCATTTCCCCTCGATACGTTCCTGCAGCATGCCGCTTCATCCCCTTTTTTTCGCCCTGATGTTAGTGCAATAATCCTTTCAGATGACAGGATAAAACATGACCTTGATTTTTGAACACGCGATCTGCCTGGAACATGATATGGGCGCGGGCCATCCCGAACGGCCCGATCGTCTGCGCGCCATCCAAATAGCTTTGGCGGAACCTGAATTCGCGGCGCTGGAGCGGCGCCAGGCACCGCTCGCCAGTTGGCAACAGATCGCCCTGGTGCATCCGCAAAGCTATATCGATCAGGTGATCGCGGCCGCGCCCGAACAAGGCCGGGTGCAGCTGGACCCTGACACGGCGATGAACCCGGCCTCGTTGGAAGCCGCGCAACGGGCAACGGGCGCCGTCTGCGCCGCCATCGACGCCGTCATGGCGGGGCAGGCCAAGAACGCCTTTTGCGCCGTACGCCCGCCCGGCCATCATGCCGAACCAGAACGCTCCATGGGTTTTTGCATCTTCAATTCGGTCGCGATTGGCGCCCAGCATGCCCGCGCCGCCCATGGTTTGCAGCGCGTCGCGGTGGTGGATTTCGACGTGCACCACGGCAATGGTACCCAGGCCGCGTTCTGGGACGACGGCGATTTGTTCTATGGCTCCACCCACCAGATGCCGCTGTACCCGGGCACCGGCGCGGCATCGGAAACAGGCGCCGGCAACATCCACAATTTTCCCCTGGCCCCAGGTGCCGCGGGGATCGATTTCCGCGATGCCGTCACCGATGGTTTGCTGCCAGCCTTGGATGCGTTCAAGCCGGAATTTTTGCTGATTTCGGCGGGTTTTGATGCCCATGCCGATGACCCCTTGGCGCAACTGCGCCTGGACACCGATGACTATACATGGGTCAGCCGGGAATTATTGGCCGTGGCGGCGCGTCATTGCGATGGGCGGCTGGTTTCCTCTCTTGAAGGCGGTTATGATCTGACCGCATTGGCAATGGCAACGGCGGCCCACATCCGTGCCCTGATGTCCGGACCCTGATGGCGGCATGAAAGTATTGGCGAATGGCAAAGCAAACAAAAACTGAAAGCGAAGCTATACCCGATGATGTGGCGGCCATGAGTTTTGAGGCGGCCATGGCGGAGCTGGAATCCATCGTGCAGAATTTGGAAGGCGGCCAGGTCGATCTGGATGCCTCCATCGCATTGTATAGCCGGGGCGCGGTTTTGAAACGCCATTGCGAGGCGAAACTGAACGCCGCCAGCGAGCAGGTCGAAAAGATCGTCGCCGATGGCGCCGGCCAGGCCCAGGCGGTCGAAGCCGCCAATATCGAATAACAACTCAATAGACAGTAGATAGCGTACACAAATGGTTGATTTTAATGCCATGCTGGCCGAGGCCGTGGATCAGGAACTGGACAATCTATTGCCTGCGGGCCGCGAGCTGGAACATCGCCTGTTCGATGCCATGCGCTACGCGGTTCTGGGCGGCGGCAAGCGCTTGCGCCCATTTCTGGTCATCGCCGGCGGCGAGATTTTTGATATGGAGATGGCGCAATGTCTGCGCACGGCGGCGGCGGTAGAATTGGTGCATGCCTATAGCCTGGTGCATGACGACCTGCCCTGCATGGACGATGATGACCTGCGCCGGGGACGGCCGACCGTGCATGTGAAGTTCGATGAGGCCACGGCGGTGCTGGTCGGCGACGCCCTGTTGACCCTGGCCTTCGAAATACTGGCCGACCGCAGGACCTCCGCCGATCCGGAGGTACGGACAAATCTTGTCGCCGGCCTGGCAAAAGCGGCGGGCGGCCACGGCATGGTCGGCGGTCAGGTGCTGGACCTTTGGGCCGAGAATAATCCCTTGGACGAGGCCGGAACGGTGCGTATGCAACGCCTGAAAACAGGCGAAATGATCGCCTTCGCGGGCGAGGCGGGGGGCATTCTGGCCCGGGCCCGGCCGCAGCAGCGCCAGGCCTTGCGCATGTTCGCCCACGATCTCGGCCTGGCCTTTCAGATCACCGACGACCTGCTGGACGCCGAAGGCAGCGCGGTGGAGGTCGGCAAGGCCACGGGCAAGGATGCCGCCGCGGGCAAGGCAACCATCGTTGCCAAATTGGGTATTGAAGCGGCCCGTGACCGGGCTACCTTGTTATCCCGCCAGGCGGCGGCGCATTTGGACCGTTTTGGCGACAAGGCTAACCCTTTGCGGGCTTTGTGCGAATTCGTTATAACTCGAAGCAATTGATATGAATTGCGGCGGAAAGTAAGTGTCTGATAGCAAGACGCCATTGTTGGATACCATCGAAGGGCCGGCGGATACCCGCGAGCTGTCCTTGGAACAGCTGCGCCAGCTGGCGGACGAGCTGCGTGCCGAGACTATCGATGCGGTTTCTCAGACCGGCGGCCATCTGGGTGCCGGGCTGGGCGTAGTAGAGCTGACCGTGGCGTTGCATCATGTTTTCGATACTCCTAATGACGTGCTGATCTGGGATGTGGGGCATCAGGCTTATCCCCATAAGATTCTTACCGGCCGGCGGGACCGGATTCGCACCTTGCGCCAGAGCGGTGGCCTCTCGGGCTTCACCAAGCGTTCGGAAAGCCCTTATGATCCGTTCGGCACGGCGCATTCCTCGACCTCTATTTCCGCCGGGCTTGGTTTCGCCGTGGCACGGGATCTGGACGGTCGGGATAGCAATGTCGTCGCGGTAATCGGCGATGGTTCCATGAGTGCCGGCATGGCGTTCGAGGCCATGAACAACGCCGGTTCGTTGGATACCCGCATGATCGTTATCCTAAATGACAACGATATGTCCATCGCGCCCCCCGTCGGTGCCATGAGCGCCTATCTCTCACGCCTGTTGTCCTCGCGGCCCTACCGTGGCCTGCGGCATTTCGCCAAACAACTGGCCCAGAAGATGCCAGAGCCCATGGAGCGCACCGCGCGCCGGGCCGAGGAATATGCCCGCGGCCTGATTACCGGCGGCACTTTGTTCGAGGAGCTGGGCTTTTTCTATGTCGGGCCTATCGATGGCCACAATCTGGATCATTTGCTACCGGTGCTGAAAAACGTCCGCGAGGCCCGGCGCACCAATCCGATCCTGGTGCATGTGGTCACGCAAAAGGGCAAGGGCTATGCCCCGGCCGAGGAAGCAGCGGACAAGTTCCACGGCGTCTCCCGCTTCGATGTGGTTACCGGGACCCAGGCCAAGGGCAAACCCAATGCGCCCAGCTATACCAACGTGTTCTCCGACCAGCTGGTCCGTGAGGGCGAGCGCGACGACAAGATCGTCGCCATCACGGCCGCCATGCCCTCAGGCACCGGCCTGGCCGAATTCCAGCAACGCTTTCCCAGCCGCTGTTTCGATGTAGGCATCGCGGAACAGCACGGGGTGACCTTCGCGGCCGGGCTGGCGGCGGACGGCTACCGGCCCTTCGCGGCGATCTATTCGACGTTCCTGCAGCGGGCCTATGATCAAGTGGTCCACGACGTCGCGATCCAAAATCTGCCGGTGCGGTTCGCCATCGATAGGGCCGGTCTGGTGGGTGCCGATGGGCCGACCCATGCGGGCTCCTTCGACATTACCTATCTGGCCAGCCTGCCGAACTTCGTCGTCATGGCGGCGGCGGACGAGGCCGAACTGACCCGCATGGTGGCCACCGCCGCCCGCATCGACGACCGGCCGTCGGCTTTCCGCTATCCCCGTGGCGAAGGCGAGGGGGTGGAAATCGAACTGCCTGCCGAACCGCTGGAGATTGGCAAGGGCCGCATGATACGTGAAGGTAATACGGTCGCCATCCTGTCACTGGGTACACGCTTGGGCGAATCACTGAAGGCGGCGGAAGAGCTGACCGCCAAGGGTATTTCCACATCCGTTGCCGATGCCAGGTTCGTCAAGCCACTGGACGAGGATCTTGTTTGTAACCTGGCCCGCAACCATGAGGTTCTGATTACCATCGAGGAAGGTTCGATCGGCGGTTTCGCGGCCCATGTACTGCAATGCCTGGAACGCCATGAATTGCTGGATGAGGGCCTGAAAATCCGCACCATGATGCTGCCCGACAGCTTTATCGAACATAACGCCCCAGAGGAAATGTATGCCATCGCGGCCCTGAACGCGCCTGACATTGTAGCCAAGGCCCTGGCCGCCCTGGGGCAGGCGCAAGAGGTCGAGACACCAAAGCTGGCCTGAGCCGACATGGCGCCCGGCACTAAATCCAAGAACACGAAAGCCAAGAAAATCCGTCTCGATCTCTTGTTGGTGGAGCGCGGCCTGGCGGAAAGCCGCAGCAAGGCGCAGGCCCTGATCATGGCGGGCAAGGTTCATGGCGCCGACCGCCGTCTGGACAAGGCCGGCCAGGAGCTGGCAGTTGATGCCCAGATTACCGTCAAGGGGCAGGACCACCCTTGGGTCTCGCGCGGCGGGGTTAAGCTGGCCCACGGTCTGGCGGAATTCGCCATTGATCCAACGGATCTGCTTTGCCTCGACGTGGGCGCATCGACGGGGGGTTTTACCGATGTCTTGCTGCAAAATGGCGCGGCAAAGGTTTATGCGGTCGATGTAGGACATGGCCAATTGGCCTGGTCTCTGCGCAACAACGAACATGTCGTGGTCCTGGAACGGACCAACGCCCGCTACCTCACCAGACAAGAGGTGCCCGATGGGATTGACCTGATCGTCTGTGATGCCTCCTTCATTGGCCTGCGCACGGTGTTGCCGGCAGCCATGGCCCTGGCTGTGCCCGGCGCCCGTTTGATCGCCTTGATCAAACCGCAGTTCGAGGTGGGGCCGGACAAAGTAGGCAAGGGCGGCGTGGTGCGGGACCCTGAGCTACATGCCAAGGTTCGGGCCGAAATCAGCGCCTGGTTGGACGAGCAAGCGGGCTGGTCCGTGCTGGGCACGGCGACCAGCCCCATCAAGGGCCCACAGGGCAATATCGAATTCCTGCTTTGTGGACGCCGGGAAGGCGGTGGCGATGGTTGAGCTGACCATTGCAAGCCTGGGCGCCCGTGGTGACGGCATCGCCCATGATGATGCCGGCGTCCTCTATATTCCCTATGGCGCGCCGGGGGACCATGTCGCGGCCACGGTGACGGGAAAGCGCGGCGATGCGCGTCTGGCCCATCTGGATACGGTGCTGCACGCGGGCCCCGACCGGGTGCAGGCGCCCTGCCACCATTTCGGCAGTTGTGGCGGCTGTGCCATGCAGCATTTGAATGACCGAGCTTATAGCGACTGGAAGCTGGAAATCCTGCGCCAGGCCCTGGCGCGTCGCGACCTTGGCGGCACCGTGATCCAGGCCATGATTACAGTGCCGACCGCCAGCCGCCGCCGGGCGCGGTTTACAGCATTGCGTACCCGAAATGGCCTGCGGTTGGGTTTTAACGAGCCCGGCAGCCACAACATCATCAACCTGACGGAATGCCATATCCTGCGCCCCGCCATTGTCGATCTATTGGACCGCTTGCGCGCGCTTTTGACCGACCTTTTGGCCCCGAATAAACGCGCCGATGTTCAGGTCACCGAAACCGAAACCGGCCTGGATCTGTGGTTGGCGGCTGATCTGCCCCATAATGCCCAAACCGATATGCGCCTGGCGGATTTCGCCCAGGACGCCGATCTGGCCCGTCTGTCCACCGGCAGGCGGCCGGAAGTGGTCATGGTCCGCCGGGCCCCGCGGGTGACGTTCACGGGCGTGGCGGTAACGCCGCCGCCCGACGGCTTTCTTCAGGCCAGCCGGGCCGGCGAGGCCGCCCTGGTGCGGTTGGTCCAGGACGGCGTGGCGAATGCCGCCAACGTGGCCGATCTGTTCGCCGGGGTCGGCACCTTTAGTTTCGCCCTGGCCAAGGGCACCAGGGTCACGTCGGTGGAGGGCGCCGGCGATCAGGCCGAGGCCCTGATCGCCGCGCGCAATGCCGCCCGGCGCAGCGGCATTGAGGTCGAGGTGCGCGACCTGGAACGCCGTGCCCTGTCGGTGGAGGAACTATCTGCCTTTGACGCCGTGATCTTTGATCCGCCCCGCGTCGGCGCCGCGCGCCAGGTGGACAATCTGGCGGTATCGGCGGTACCCAGGATCGTCGCGGTGTCATGCAACCCCGCGACCTTTGCTCGTGACGCGGCAACCTTGGCCGATGCCGGTTATCACCTGCAGTCGGTTACCCCGGTGGATCAATTTCCCTGGAGCCGGCACTTGGAACTGGTGGCGGTATTGCAACGCTGACCCTGGACTTCGGGCATCGCCAGGGCCACGATACGGACCATATTGAGGAACCGAAAGGGCATGCATGGCCCTGATGAGCTTCATACGCGGATTATTTGGCCGCGACCGGCGGCAACATGGACGTTTCGGCCGTCCGTCTCTGCGTGTGCGGTATCATGGACGCCGGGTGCGGGCGGTGGATTGGTCACTTGGCGGCTGTTTACTGCCCATCCCAGAGCCACCGTTCGATCCGCCCTTGCGGGTCGGCGATACCTTTGAAGGGCGGATCAGCGGTATCGGCCTGGGCAATTCAGGCGATTTTCTGGCCGAGGTGGTGCGCATCGCCGGGGACGGCAAGGTGGGGCTGCGCTGGTTGGAATTGGATTCTCATGTTTTTCTGGTACTTTCAGGGCACAACGCCAAATAGAGGATTTAAAGCAATGGGTAGCATGATCGATTTCGCGAGGCCGGACGGCGGCACCACCAAGGGCTATCTGGCCACGGCGGGTGCGGACCGCCCCTCGGTTATTGTTATTCAGGAATGGTGGGGCCTGAACGATCAGATCTGCGGCGTTGCCGACCGCTTTGCCCGGGCCGGCTATAACGCCCTGGCGCCGGATCTATACGAAGGCCGGGTAACGCAAGAGCCCGATGAAGCCAACCATCTGATGAGCGGCCTGGATTTTCCCGGCGCGACGCATCAGGACCTGCGCGGCGCGGCACGGCATCTGCAAGCCATTGGCCAAAAAGTCGGCGTGGTGGGCTTTTGCATGGGCGGTGCGCTGACCATCGCCACCGCCGTGCATGTGCCAGAGGTCGCGGCGGGTGTCTGTTTTTACGGCATTCCGCCCAAGGAATTTGCCGACCCGGCCAAGATCGCCCTGCCCCTGCAATGTCATTTCGCCAACCAAGACGATTGGTGCACGCCGGATGCGGTGAACGAGCTGGAAGCGGCAATGACGGCCGCCGGCGTCAAAGCGCAGGTCCACCGCTATGACGCCGCACATGGTTTTTTCAACGAAACCAGCGAGGCCAACTATGATGCCGCCTCGGCCAATCTGGCCTGGGAGCGCATGACCAACTATCTGGCGACTAGTCTTTAGCGCCCGCTAACTCTTGCCAAAATCGCCATGGCGGCCTTCGCCGGCGGCGAAGCGGGCAGCACCTTGCTGAGCCTCAGCGGCCTTGGCGGCCAGGGACAGCGCTTTTTCCTCCCGAACCGCATCCTCGAGCGTCTGTCCGGCCTGGCGGTAGGCTGACATCCGGTCCGAACGCATGGCGATCTGGGGAAGGGCGGCGATCTGCCGGGCCAGCTCCTCGGCCTGCCCACGGGTTTCCCCCTTGGGCGCCCGGCGTGTCGCCAAACCCCAATCAATGGCTTCGTCGGCGCCCACGCCCCGGCCGGTGATCAACATATCCAGGGCCCTGGCCGCGCCGATCAGCCGCGGCAGACGCACCGTGGTGCCGTCGCTCATGGGCACGCCCCAGCGCCGGCAGAAGACGCCAAACACCGCCGTTTCATCGACCAGGCGGATATCGCACCACAGCGCGAGACCCAGGCCGCCAGCGACCGCATGGCCCTCCACGGCCGCGATCACCGGTTTCGACAGGGTTGGATTGGTCGGCCCCTCCGGATCGCCGGCCCAGGCGACATAGTCTGCACTGCCCGCCACCGCTTTCAAATCAGCACCGGCGCAAAAGGCCCCGCCCGTGCCCGTCAACACGGCGACAAGCCGGCTTTCATCGGCATCGAAGTCACGCATCGCCTGACCGAGACCACGCGCCGCGTCATTGTCGAGGGCATTGCGGACCTCCGCCCGATTAATGATGACCGTCGTAACCGGGCCCTGGGTTTCGACCTGTATCTTGCCGTCCGCATATTCCTTCATGCCATGTTTCCTTTTTCATTCACCCTATCGGGAATGGGCTCGGGGCGGGTCAAGGCCAGCAGAATGCTGGCTATGGCGACGGCCAAATAGATCATAAAGCCAATAGCTATGGTTTCCATGGCAACGCCACGGTCGATCAACCAACCAACGACAAGCGGCGATAGCGCCGACGCTCCCACGCTCATGGACATCACCATGGCGCGTATGGCGCCCAAATGCATGACGCCATAAAACTCCGGCCAGGCCGCGCCGATCAATGTTTGGCCGCTGCCGCTGGTCAGGCCCATGAAGAACATCAAGGTCATTGCCGCCATGTGATGACTGGACACAGCGATGGAGAGGCAGGCCAACATCAATGGGTAGAGGTAGTAGGGCAGCAATTTGCGGGCGCCAAAGCGGTCGATCAATGGGCCAAAGGCCAGGTTCGCGCCAATGGCACCGATGGTATAAGCGACGAAGGCGGACGCCATCCAAGCCAGGCTCCAACCCTTGGCGGCCGCCAGCGGCGCCTGATGGAAGAAAAACCCGGTCGAGATAAACGAGGGCGCGGTAATAGCGATGCACAACAGATAGAACCGGGGATCGCGCAAAACCTCGGCTCGGGTCCACTGCCGCCGCACCGAAGCGGTCGGCGCATCGGTCTGGACAGTTGCCGTTTGCGTTAGAAAGAACCGGTGCCGCGCACCATGGCCTTTCAACAACCACAGGGCCAGGGGGATCAGGAACAGCGCCAAGGCAACGGCCACGGCGGCCCAGGCCATGCGCCAACCAAACATCGAGATCAACCACACCGCCAAGCCGGGAAACACCGCCACCCCCGCCGGGAACCCCAGAATGGCGATAGAGACGGCGCGGCCGCGCTCGGCCTCGAAATAGCGGCCCATGGAGGTCATTGCCGTATGGCTCATCAAACCCTGACCACTGAGGCGCAGGGCAAAGATCGCGGGCGCCAGGGCCCAGGCACTCGGCACCAGCGCCATATTGGCGCAGGCCAGGATCAAGGCCGTGCAAACCCCGGCGGCAACCCAGCGCAGATCAAAACGGTCAATCATTTTGCCGGCCCAAATCAGGCAGAAACCAGAGGTCAGCGTGCCAATGGCGTAGTAGCCGCCGAAACCGCCATGGCTCAGGCCGAATTCGGCCCGGATCTCGGGCCCGAACACGGCAATGAAAAAGGTTTGTCCAAAGGCCGAAAAAAAGGCGATCAGGATGCCGAAACTCAGGAACCGCCGGTTTTTGGTCAGGAATCGCAGATATCCCATGAATGCCCGCCGCCGCCCCGATTAGCGCCGGCTACGGCTGGCGCAGTTGATGCAGGTCGCCACCGCCGGATCCAATTTCAGGCGGGCCGGTGCGATATCCTCGTCACAACTGACACAATAGCCATAGTCGCCGCTTTTCAAACGTTCCAGGGCGGCATCAATGCGCTGTAACTCCCCGGCGCGGCGGCGCTCCGCCTCCTGGGCCATGGCCTGGTCCTGCATGGCGTCCATGCGCGACAGCCGGCCTACCTTGCTTTGATCCAGCTCCACCGGCTGGCGGCTTTCGCGCGCGCTGTCCGATAGGGCGCGCAGTTCCACCTGCCGCGCCTGCAGCATTGCGGCCAATTCGGCCACGTCGCGATCCGATTCCCCCGCATTCATGCCCGTTACATAGCAGCCCTCGACTGCCCTGCCCAGCAGCACGATAGACAGAACCCGGCGACGCTTGCTATGAGGGCATAACGGATTAGCAAAATAGGCGGAATACATGCTCGAAATTACCCCCATAACTCCAACTCTGGGCGCGGAAGTCTGCGGTATCGATTTGTCCGCCGATTTGAGCGACAACCTCTTTGGCGCTGTCCGCGACGCCTTCAATCAGCATTCCGTGCTGTTGTTCAGGGGCCAGGAAATGAGCCCGGAACAGCAAGTCAAATTCTCCGCCCGTTTCGGCAAGCTGATGGTGCATGTGTTGAAGGAGTCCCTGTTGGAGGGACATCCGGAAATCTACCGCCTGTCCAACGTGGTCAAGGACGGCATCCCCCAGGGCCGGGCCAACGCGGGACAATATTGGCATTCCGATCTGAGTTACGAAGCGCAGCCATCCTTGGGCTCGGTGTTGTACGGCATCGAGGTGCCGAAAGTCGGTGGCGATACCCTGTTCACCTCCACCGCGCATGCCTATGAAACCCTGTCACCGACAATGCAAAGCTTCCTCAAGGGTCTGACCGGCGTGCATCAATTCGCCCATGCCTTTCGCGGCCGCACTACCTCGCCGACCCTGTCCCAGGCCAAGCTGGAGGAACGCCCGCCCGTTGAGCATCCCGTTGTTCGCCGGCATCAGGACAATGGCCGCGACTGCCTGTTCGTCAATCCCGGTTTTACTATCAACATCAAGGAGCTGGAAGACCAGGAAAGTGAAATTCTGCTGGACTTCCTTTATGCCCACATGACCAAGCCGGAGTATGTTCTGCGCCACAAATGGCTTCCGGGCGACGTGGTGCTGTGGGACAACCGGGCCCTGATGCACACCGGCGTCAACGACTATGACGCCGCCTCGCCGCGCCATATGCACCGCACCACGATCGAGGATGCGGCTTGATACCGCAACCTGGTATCAGTAGATCACGGCGTCGGCGGAGCCGCCGTCCACGGCAATCGATTGGCCCGTAATGATATCCGCCATGGGTGAGCAAAAAAACAGCGCCGCGTTGGCGATGTCCCGGGGCTGGATCAACCGGCCCAAGGGAATGCTCGCGATTTGCCGTGCTTCGATCTCGTCCACGGTGACTTCGGCATCGCGGGCCTGGCGCGCAAATCCCTGCAGCATCCGGTCCGTGGCCGTGGTGCCGGGGTGAACACAGTTGACCGTGATGTTGTGGGCCGCCACGTGAGCAGAAAATTGTTTGGTGAAATTGGCAACGCCGGCGTTGACGATGCCATTGGTGACCCGTAGCGGTGCCGTGATGCGTGCCGTCATGCCGCCGATGTTGACGATGCGGCCCCAACCCTGGGCTTTCATATATGGCAGCACTTGGCGGGCGCAGCGGATATAGGCCATCAGCTTGACGTCGATATGATATTGCCAGTGTTCGTCCGTCTGCTCGTCAAACGGCGCACTTTGCGAGGCCACGGCGTTATTAATCAAGATATCGGCCCGGTCCGCCGCCGTTACCGCCTGGCGCACAAAGTCTTGGATATTTTCCAGCTTGCTGACGTCAGCGACGATGGGCCATGCCTCGACGCCCTCGGCGCGGATAGCGGCGGCCGTTTCTTCCAGGGTTTCAGCGGTGCGGCCGCACAGGGCGATATTCACCCCCTGTTCCGCCAATGTCAGGGCGATAGCCTTGCCGATACCCCGGCCGCCACCGGTGATAAGGGCGGTCTTACCCTGCAAATCGAACGCCACGACGATCTAGCTCTTAAGAAGATTGACCATGGCCGGGCGCTTCAGGCAACGCTCCATCCAAGCAGTCAGGTTGGCATAACGTGATAGATCGACGCGCCCTAGTTTCAGCCAACTCATCACCGCCGATACGTTCAGATCGGCAACCGTGAAACGGTCCGCCACCAAATAATCCCGCCCAGCCAGGGCCTCGTTCAGCAGTGCTAACGGCTTTTGCAAGTCAGCTTCGCCCGTGTCCGCCGCCGCTTCATCACGCTCTTCCTCGGGGCGCAGGACGCGGCAAAACATGATCATCAGGGCCTTGGCTTCGACCTCCGTCATGGCCCAGAAGGTCCATTGCAGCATTTTGGCTTCTTCCGCCAGATCACGAGGGGCAAGATCGCCGCCGTGTTTTTTTACCAGATAGAAATTGATCGCCATTGATTCTGTCAGCACCAAGCCGTCGTCAGCAATGGCCGGCACCTTGCCGGAGGGGTTGATGGCCAGGTAATCCAGGCCATCTTCGTCCGTCAACCGATGCTCATAGTCCAGACCCAATTCCTCGGCCAGCCACAAGGTCCGCATGGCGCGCGACCGGGTAAAGCCGAATATCTGCAATTTCCCCAATGACCCACTCCTTAATTGTGTGCGACCGCCGCGCCTTCGGTCAGATGGCCGAGGCGGGCGTCGAAGGCACGAAAATGTTCCTCGAACCAATTCTTCAGGCGTCCGGCCAATAGATCGGGAACATCGCCGAATTCTCCGGCATGGTGATCATCCATGATGTCGCGGATGGCGTCCAGCAGCTGATCGTGATCAGCCTTGTGGAGCTTGTATTCATCGTAGCCGGTATCGCGCATGATTTTTTCCTCAAGCGCGAAATGGGCCGAGATATTGGCGAAGACCTCGCCCAGGAAATCCGCGATCGCATCATCATCCGGATCGTGATCCAGTTCGGTGTAAAGCTGGTTCAACAGCTCCACCATCTCCTTATGCTCGAAATCCACCGAAGGGATACCGGTTTCAAATTCTGCCTGCCAGGCAACCAAGGTCATCGCGCTGACTCCATCTTCTTGGCAAGGCGAGATTGCCCGCCGCTTTTCTTCATGCCTACCATCGGAGCAGGAACCCCCCCATTTCCTGGCGAAAATCAATCGCCAGGCTCTGTTGCGCCTTTAATTCTATGGTCGCCTTCTTTTCGAAGTCAAAACCCTCCGTGCGGTCACTGTCACGCAGGCGGGCGACGATGTCATGTTTACCGGCGCTAACCGTGAAACGCTGATAAATTCGGCTGGGGCCATCGCCGGACAGGCCCGTGGGGGGCTCGGAGGCACTGTAAAGCGTCACGCCATCAATCTCGAATTCGATTACCACTGGCAGGCGTTGGCGCGGGCAGTCCATGGGCCGGCGCATATTCGGAGCAAGTTTTTGCAGCTCTTCCTGGGTGCGGCGGCGGCAGCCACCTTCGCGCGCGGCACCATGCGCCAGGGAAAGTTTAATCAATGCCTTATCGGCTGGAAAATGGTTGTAGACGGGCGCCGAAGCGAAATAGCCCAGAAAAGCCGCGAAGATCAAATAGACCAGGGCCTGTCCCGCATATCGAAACAGCATGTTCATACCGTCTCCTCCGCTGGCGTTTCGGGTGAGGCTTCGGGTTGAGCTTTTGACTTTTCTGTTTTTGCCGGGCGTTCAGGCAGGCGGGCTTGAAAGGCGCGCAATTCCTTGCCCAGCTGTTTGGCGGACCGCGCCCCGGTCCATAGCTGGCCGATGCGATCGCGCGGCACACGGCTGCGCAAATGCGGGTCGCGTTCGCCGGCCAGCCGCTCCTCGGTCCAGCGGATACCAAAGCGGCTGTAGCATTCACCGCCGTTGCAGCCCGCCAGCAGAACCCCATCGGCAAGGTTGCGGCTTAGAACGTAGTCGATAAACGACGGCGGCAGAGCGCCGACGCAAGGCAACTGTACCGCCGCGACGCCATCAATGGCGGGATGGCCGAACCGCATGCCATGGGCACAGCCCAGCATCAAAACCCGGCGCTCACCACTCAAATTGTCGGTCGCATCCTGGATCTGCTGGCGCAAATCACGCAGGGGCTGGTCGACCAGATCAATGCCCGGCACCAGGGCCGAGGCGCGGCGGAACGGGGTCGAGGTCGGGCAGGCGCCGGCGCAAAGGCCGCAGCCGGTGCAGAGTTCCGGATCAACCACGGCCTCGCGCTCGAACGGGCGGCCATCGCTGCGGGGGTTCATGGTAATGGCGGCGAAGGGGCAATCAACCTGGCAGCGAGTGCAGCCGTTGCAATTGGCCAGATCTACCTGGGCGATTGATTTATGCTGCAAACGGGGCAGCCAGGGCAATATGCAGATGAACGTACTGCCGCCAAAAGCCAGGGCCCAGGCCGGGCCGGCGCCCCAAATTTCCACCACAGGGTAGGCGATCAGATAAAACCAATCCAAGCCGATAGCGGCCGGCACCTTGCCCAAATCGGCGGGGCCTTGGCTCAACGCGGGCCAGGCCAACGACAAGGCCAACAGCATGCCGAAGCTGCCGACGGCCAGGCCACGGGCGGGAAAAATCTCGGGTTTCGAAACCCGTTGCAGATGGATCCACAGCACCAATAGAAGGATCAACGGGACCGCGATATGCAGAAACACCATCAGGGTGAAGAAACGGTCGTCCAGCAATTCGGGGGAGAGGAAATTGCGCGCCACGGACTCACCGAAAATAGGCAGCCAATCCAGCCATTCCGTGGTCGCGGTGGCAACGTATTGCGCCAGGCTGTCCCAGACCAACCAATAGCCGGTGATGCCGCAAATCACCACCAGCCATAATATGGGCACGCCGGTGAACCAGGTGAACCAACGGCTACCCCGGTGGCGGTCCAACGAAAATTCTCGGACCATATGCAACATCATCATCGCCACCATGCCGTCCGAGGCATAACGGTGCAGCGAGCGCATGACACCGGCCAGATACCATTGATCATGGGTCATATATTCGACGGAATCGTAGGCTTCCGAAATACCGGTATCGAAAAAGATGTAGACGTAGATGCCGCTGACCGCGACCACCCAGAAATAGAAAAAGCCCAAGGCACCCAGGTGGTACATGGGATTCCAATCGGGTCCGAACGGTTTGTCCAACCAACTTTCAATTAGATCAAAGACCGCCCGCAATGGACGCTGCAAAAAAAGCACGAAGCTCCCCTTTTCCCCAAAAATTCCCTTGGCTCGCTGCCCGGTTAGTGCCGGATCGACAACCAGACGCCATTCCGGCGGCGCCAGATGTTGCGCACCAGGACACTGCCAACGATCAAGAGTGCCGCCAAGCCGATCGTCAGGCCGATGAAGACGGAATAGTCAAATCTATATCGTTGCGCGGCGGGGTCATACAATGTGCAAAATAGTCGCAGGCGATTGACCAGACCCTCAACCGACAAAGGATCGGAATTACGCCCGAAAACCAAATCCTTCAATGGCTCCACCAGAAACGGACTATCGAAATATTCGCCATAGACCTGACGGTACAAGACACCCTGGCTGTCGAGAATACTGACCTGGGAGAGATGCTGAAAACCTTCGGCTGAAGCGTAATAGACGAAGCCGAGTTGTTTGGCGAGCCTTTCGATGGTCCGGCCATCACTGGAGAGGAACCGCCAATTCGGCAGATTAATGCCCTGGCTGCGGGCGAAGGAGCGCATACGGTCCGGCGTATCGGATCGGGTATCAAAGCCGACGGTTATGATATTGAAACGATCCGCGTCCAGGGCGCCTTGGGCATCGGCCACGGCATCATTCAGGGTTTGCACGATCACCGGGCAACTACGGATGCAGGCGGTATAAACCAGATTGACGATCAGCGGCTTGCCCCGGTAATCGGCGAGATGAACCGTCTTGCCGTCGCCATCGACAAAGCGATAGTTCTCAATCTGCGTCCCCAGCGCGGCCTGGCTGAACGCCAGCGCGCCCTGTTCATCCAAAATCGTCGTCGCGGGCCCCGATGACGTGGCGGCGGTCGCCCGCGGCAACACAGCCGCCGTCATGGCCAGCATCGCCATGCCAGCCGTCAATATGGCCCGAACGGTCATACCAGTCCCATAATCCAGGGTTCGGCGATCGCCGTTACCAACAACAGGGTCAATTGTATCAATGAGGCGAAAAACGTCTTCATCGCCAAGACCGGGCCGGGCGCGCGCACCAATTGCACGGCGCGCAGGATAAAGTAACCGCCACCGATCACGGCGCCCGCGAGATAAAGCCAGCCCATGCCGAAAGCGAACGGCAGCAGCGACAGAGCCACGAGGGCAACCGTATGGGCCAGAATAACCCTTGCCGCCGGTCCATCGCCGATAACCACGGGCAGCATGGGCACCTTGGCGGCGGCATAGTCCTTGTGCAGTGCCATGGCCAGGCTCCAGAAATGCGGCGGCGTCCACAGGAACAGCACCACGGCCAGGAGGACCGGCGCCGTCGCCAGGTCCGGGTCAGCCGCCGCGACACCGGCCAGCACGGCGAAGCTGCCTGACAGTCCGCCGATCACGATGTTCATCCAGCTGCGCCGCTTGAGCCAGACCGTATAAACGACGCCATAGAAAAAGGCGCCGAGAAAGACATATAACGCCGTGGCGAAATTCAACACCGACCAGGCCAGAATGACCGCGCCGGCCAGCAACAAAATGATGGCGCACAGCCATTTTGGTCCGGCCTGAAAAACACCGGTCACGAAAGGGCGGTTCGCCGTCCGCGCCATGTTGCCGTCCAGATCACGTTCGAGATATTGATTTAGCGCGCCCGCGGCGGCGGCGGAGACCAGTACGGCGACGGCCAGGGCGGAAACTTCCAGGATCGACAGGTCGGCATTCGGGGTCATTGCCAGGCCAGCCAATGCGGTCAGCATAATGGCAAAGCCGATGCGAAGTTTGAAGACGTTTTGTAGCTGGCTGAACTGCAATTGACGGGATGCGGTGGCCATTTCGTTGTCTCCCCGGAAGGCGCCGTTGTGCGCCGGATCGCGCCTGAACGCGCCAAAAACGCAATTGTACAAGGTGGAAAAAGCAGGAGCGGGCTACGTGGATTATACGGAGCCCGCTCCCCTTTTCGCGTGATCGACGTCCTAAGCTATAAACTAGTAAGGAAACTAGCTCGAATTAGCTCAGGGGCCAGACCTCTGACAGATACTTCCAATTGACGTAGTAGTAGAGAACGAACGCCACGAAGAAGACTGCGACCAGAACCACGGTACCCGGCAGCTTCGGATGTGCTTCGCTGCCATAGGTGGTGACCGTCTCCGCGCTGCCGGTTGACGGCAACGTAGGCGAGGCGGCGATAGATTCCGGTGTCCGGGCCTTACCGAAGAACACCGAGCAGACTACCACCAGAACGAACATCAGACCACCGACCGCGGCACAAATAGCCGAGATCCCATTCAGGCCCATCATCAGGAAGGCCGTGGCCGGATAATCGAAGCTCATGGCCGCATCGGAGAAACCGATATCCCAATGCCGCCTGGCGACACCAAGGGTGCCCGCGCCCATCATGAACAAAGAGATACCTGAAATGCCTGCGCCAAAGACGTAGGGCTGCCATTGGGCAATCTTCTTGAACATGATTTCCTTGCGGAAAATCAACGGTACCAAAAGATAGGTGATCGCCATGAAGGCCAGGGTCGTCCCACCCACCACGGTGGCATGGAAATGGCCAGGCACATACAAAGTGTTGTGCATGATCAGGTTCAGCTGTTCGGTGCCCATGATGACACCGGTGATGCCACCCAGGAAGCCAAAAATCACGATCGACAACATGGTGCCCGAGAAGGCCGGGTTGCCCCAAGGTGCCTTACGCAGCCATTCAAAGATGCCGTTGTTGAAGCCGTTGCGCCGCTGCGCCGCCTCCATCGCACCCGGAATGCTCATGCCATGGATCATGCTGCCTAGGACCGCGAGATACAAAGCATAAGAAGTGTTGAAGATCTTCCATTCGGAGCTGACGCCCGGTTCCACCAGCAGATGATGGGCCGAAGCCAATTGCAGGAACAGAATATACATCAGGAAGGCCATGCGGGAGACCTTCTCAGACAACGGCTTGGCGCCCAGCAACATGGCTGCCACGGCGTACCAGATCGCCACCTGTGCGGAGACATTGATCTGTTGCGAGGCATGTCCCATGCCCCACCAGATAATCTTATACATCAAAGGATCAATGTGGCTGATATAGCCGATCGACCACAGGAATGTGGGGATCAAGATGATCGCGCCGGAGGCGAGCGTGAAAACGGCGATGATTGCCGCCGTGATCGCGCCAAAGGTTACAAGGGGGACGGAGCCTTCATAACTGCGCTCCTCCCTGGCGATCACCAACGTGCCGAAGAAACAGCACACGGCGATCAACGTTCCCACGGCAAAGACGATCAGCCCCAGATAGAAATGCGGCGCTGCCTGCATGGGTACATAGGAGGTGAACATGACGCTGGATTCGCCCTGCAGCACGGCGACATTGGCGAGAACGGCACCAACCACCATGAGGACGAAGGCTAGCCAAGCGAATTTCGGCGCCGCCAATCGACAGTTTAATATGATGGCGGAGGCAAAATAGAGCACCGCGACTTCAAAGAAGACGATCCAGAACAACAGAACATCGGCGCCATGCGCGGTGAGCAGCAGATAGAACCAATCGGCAGGCAGCAAATGCACGGCCGGCCAACGGGTCAACGCCACCAACAGGCCAAAAAAGCCGCCGACGGCCAGGAAAACAACCGCGACAACGGCATTTACCTTAATGAGAGCTTCAGCCTGGGAACAGACCTTTAGCCCGGTTTCAGGGCAGGTTCGAAAGCTAGCGCCTAGGAACCCGCGCGACGGTGCTTGTGCATCAACAGCCATAGTCAGCCTCTATTTCTTATCTACGACGTGGATCTTGCCGACCATCGTATGATGGCCGATACCACAGAATTCATTACAGACGACGGCATATTCGCCGGCCTTATCAGGCGTGATCGTCAAAACAAAATCATAGCCGGGATGCACCTGGATATTGATATTCTGCGGTTGCAGCGAGAAGCCGTGCTGCCAATCGGTCGAGGACAGATGCAGGCGATAGGTCTGGTCTTTTTCCAGCTCCAACACCGGCCACCATTCCCACAGCCGTCCCAGCATATAGACATCGCTGCCCGGCGTCGGATGGACGACCGGCACGCCGGTGTCGCCTTCCTCGCGCACTTGGAAACGCTCGACCATGGCTTCGACTTTATCGGCAAAGGCATCGGGTGTCGTGCGATAGGTCTCGTTCGACAAATTCTGCTTACCGACGAAATGCCAGCCCACCATGGTGCCAAACATAACGAGGCCCCACAGGAAGGCGATGCCGACCCAGGTAATCTCGATGCCGGACATGGGCTCTTTCCACCAGAGCTTATTTTCGGGGGGTGATATTGCCATTATTGTTTCCTCCCTGACGGTCTATTGAGGCGCCAGAGGGATCTGGGACAATTCCATCACCCCCCAGAGCAAATACAGCACGGCAGGTGTTGCCACGCCCAAAAAGAGCAGAAGAAATGGATTATCAAGCAACCGCTGCATCGCGGGCACCCGCTCCTCCGGCGCGCCGCCGGAACCTGTACCTTGTTCGCTCATCATCACCCCTTTCAGAGGACCGCTTCGAATTTCAGCGCCTATTCAGGCCATCGCACGATGCTAAACCCCTTGATCAGCAATTTAATTGACCACCGTCAAGTGCGCTGCGGAATACTGCTATCACCCTATTTGGCCGGCAATCCCACGCACATTGGAAATTTCAATAACAACGCGTCGGAAAGCACAGTAAGAAGATCAGCAATACATCCAGGATTCTTGCCAATTTGTGTTAATGTAGTTTTACAGTTTTCCAAAATATGAGATTTATTGCGATAAATCGCCAATTTTTCTACGTAAAAATACGTAGTATTTATGTCTATTGGCTTATTTTTTATTATATACTTGCCCACATCCGCCGTATTTCATCCGCCATGTCGCGACACTAACCAGCGAAATCATAGAGTATTATTAGCTCGAATAGCCGGCAGCGCCGCTGTCTCGGCTTCTGTTTAGCGCAATGTTCAATTAATCGGAGTCGCTGTCGCAACGTAAGCAATTGATTTAATTACTCTATTATTATAAGTCTGAGCGCATTTTCTTCGAATGCGCTCTAGGCTTCGAGCACTCTGATCGGCTGCCCATTCAGCCAGGCGGCGATGTCTTCCACGGTTTCCCGGTGAAATTGCGTCAGGTTTTCCTCGGTTACATAGGCCATATGCGGCGAGATAATGGTATTTTCCAAGGTCAATAGCGGGTGATCCAGTGGCAAGGGCTCTTGGTCATAGACATCCAGGGCGGCGCCCGCGATACGGCCATCGCGCAAAACCTCAAGCAAAGCGGCCTCGTCAACAATTGGCCCTCGCGCGGTGTTGACCAGATAAGATTCCGGCTTCATCAAGGCCAGGTCATCGGCCCCAATCAGGCCACGGCTGCGTTTCGAGAGGATCAGATGCACCGAAACGATATCGGATTGCCTGAATAATTCCGCCTTCGAAACCAGCTCGGCGCCGCATTCGACGGCCCGTTCCGCGGTCAGGTTTTCACTCCAGGCAATAACCCGCATATTGAAAAAGTTCGCGATGGCGGCGGTCCGCGCGCCAAGCTTGCCCAGACCGACCAGACCCAGGGTCCGTCCCGCCAAGGTCCATCCGACGCTGGTCTGCCATTTACCCGCGCGGGTCGCCTTATCCTCCTGGGGGATACGGCGGACCACGGCCTGGATCAAGGCCCAGATCATCTCCACCGTGGATTCGGTACTGCCCGAGGTGCCGCAAACCGTGACGCCGTGCTCCGCCGCCGCCCGCATATCCATGGCGCCGTTGCGCATGCCCGTGGTGACCAGCAGTTTCAGTTTCGGCAGCTTCTCGAACAAGGCACGGGGGAAGGGCGTACGCTCCCGCATGGCGGCCAGAATTTCGAATGGCGCCAGGCGTTCGGCCACCGCGTCCAGATCGGCCAGATTGTCGTCGAACACGGTGATCTCCACATCACCGGGCAGGCCGGACCAATCCGCCATCTCCAGCGCCACCCGCTGATAGTCGTCCAGGATCGCCAGTTTGGTCGCCATCTTCAGGCCTCCTTTTCCTCTGCTCGGAATTTCTGCGAGGCAGGGATTAACAAAAGATTGGCGAACGTCTTCATGAAGCCATCATCCGTCCGTTTTGCAAGGTCATTGGCGATGGGCCACAACGCATACATCGCCTTGCCGGCCGCCGTGCCGCCATAGAACCAGTCATTCATTTCCCGGCCCGTATTCTGCCCCGGTTGTGCGCCGGCGGCCTCGCGGTAAAAAGCCTTCAGATCCTCGACGGCGAATTTCAGGCTTTGACCCAGGCTTTGCCCTTGCCGTGGATTGTCGGGCACTTGGCCGTCAAGAAAGGCACAGACAAAGTTCGTGATTTCGCTGATCGTCATGCCGCTGAGGCCCATGGTGGTGCGGCCGCGTTCCCGCAGCGCGATATCGTACCAGGTGGTCAGCCCGCCGACCTCCGCTTCGATGGCGGCCTTAAAGCCGCCGCCTGCCTCCAGGTCCGCCGGTGGCGGTGGTAAATTGATGGGACAGAACCAGCCTTCGTCATTCTCCGCTTTTCCGGACGCTGGGGCATCCTCGGGGAAGTCATCCAGGATGATCGGACCGTCCGTCCGCTCCAGCAAAGCCAGGGCCGCCCGCAGAACCTTGGTTTGAAAGGCTGCGTCATTGGGCGCGCCCAGGGGCCGGCCCAATTCGAACGGCACCCACAAGGCGCGCGGCGGCCGCGTGTTCTCGGTCTGCGGCCGGATCAGGCTGATCTGTGTCGTCGCCAGACCTTCTTCTTCCAGATAATGTGCCAGCCCGCCCACGGCGCGCGTACACAGAGGTCAAACCGGTATCAGGATACAGCTATCGACCCCGTCGGCTTGCAAATGTCCGGCCATGGTTCGGGCCGCGTCTTCCATCTGCACCGGGTCGGTGGAGCCCATGAAGGCGTAATGGAAACGCGCGACCGAGCCGATCTCTCCCGCCTCGGCCATTTCATGCATGCGGTCCAGGGGCAGCACCACGTTCAGGTCCTGCTCAAACCCAGAGCGGTCGAAATTGGTTGAGATATGCGCCATGACCAGATCATTGGCCGGGGTATCGTCGGCAATAACGCGATAATCACCGGTGCCGATCAGGAACGGCTGGTCGTCCCGGTGCTGCAATGCGGCGGTGGAAATCATCGCGATCCGCCGTTCCCGCAGAGGCGGCCCGGTGACCCAGGGTTCGCTGTCGAAACTGGTGCAGGGCACATTGCCCAGGTGCGAGCGTTCCGGCTCGTCAAGATCCGCTAATCGTACCACTATGCTCTCCTCATCTAGCTTTCGGCGCCGAAAGCACCGCGCAGCTTCAACTCCGCGATGCCGGCTTCGTCATATCCGGCCTCGGCCAGTATTTCCGAATTGTGCTGGCCGACCTCGGGTGCCGGGCCGGGCGTCACCTTGGTCTCGCCGTCGATCCACATGGGGCTGTCGATAATGACATCGGCGCCCAAACCGGGATCAGCGGCGGGAACCGTGATGCCGGCCGCCCGGACCTGTTCGCCATTGCGGATATCTTCCGTCTTGGCCACCTCGCCGACGGTAATCTTGCTGGCCCTGAAGGCTTCGCGCCAATAAGCCATATCATGCTGGGCAAATACGTCGTCCAGAATAGCAATCAGAACGCCGGCATTCGTCTGCCTATCCTGTTGCGTTAGGAAACGCGGGTCCGCGGCCAATTCCGGACGGCCGATCGCAGTCGGGAAGCGCGCCCATTCCTTGAGTTCATTGGCGGCGGTCATAATGAACCAACGTGCATCCTTGGTCTGGTAATGGTTCGAGAGGGCATTCGCCGCCGCCTCGCGCCGGGGCCGCATGGGCACCTCGGCGCCACACAAAGCCGCCTGTGCCATGAAGGAATTGGACCAATAGCCATTGGCCAATAAGGAAGTATGCGCCATGCCGCCCTTGCCCGTGCGCTCGCGCCGGAACAGCGCCATCATGATGGCCGAAAACAAAGCGACGCCCGTGGGATGATCGCCCATGCCGGCCATGGAGCGGGCCGGGTCGCCGTCCGGGTCGGGCCGGACCAGATCCATCAGGCCGCTGCGGGCCCAATAAGCCGTGGTATCAAAGCCGGTCTGGCCCGCCTCGGGCCCGGTTTCGCCATAGGCGGACATGGAGCCATAGATCAAGCGCTCGTTCAAAGGTGCCAGGTCCTCATAAAGCAGGCCAAGCTTTTCCCGTACGCTGGGCATGAAATTGGTGACGAAAACATCCGCTTCCGCGACCAGCTTATACATCACCTCGCGCCCGGCATCCGTGCTCAGGTCCAAAGCCAGGCCGCGTTTAGAGCGATTGTCCACCAGCCAATGGTAGGGCGCCTCGGTCTTGGGCATGCCTGCGACGCCTGTTATGGCCCGATAGCCATCGCCCATGGGCGGTTCCACCTTGATCACCTCGGCGCCAAAATCGGCCATGATCGTGGTCGCCACCGGCCCGGCGATAAAACTGGCCGCGTCCAATACCTTGATGCCCGATAGGATCATGGCGTCCTCACTCATACGATGGCTTCCTTCTGGTATCCTGGATCAGAGCTGCGCGGGAGTTCACACCATAAGGCGATTACCGGGAATGGCAACGCTTGCGCCTTGACGGCTCCGCGCTTCGTAGGCAGCATTCGTTCACAATGCAATGGGGTCGGCGCGACAAACAGCGCAACGGTAATCACAGACTGGAGGCATCATGAAAAAGCTATTCACGGCAATCGGCGCCAGCATGGTCTTGCTAGCCAGCAACACGGCACTGGCGGACGGCAAGACCCCCGCCGTGGTCTTTGACATGGGCGGCAAGTTCGACAAATCCTTTAATCAAGGCGTCTACGATGGGGTCGAGAGGTTCCGCAAGGAAACCGGCATCAAGTACCGGGAATTCGAGGTCAAGAATCCGACCCAGCGGGAACAGGCCATACGCAAGATGGCCCAGCGCGGCGCCGATCCGGTGCTGGGTGTCGGCTTCGCCCAGGCCGCGGCCATCGAAAAAGGCGCCAAGGCGTTTCCCAAGACCCGCTTTGCCATTATCGACATGGTGGTCGATCAGCCCAATGTCCGCTCCATCGTCTTCAAGGAACAGGAAGGTTCATTCCTGGTTGGTATCCTGGCCGCGATGGCATCGAAAACAGGTAAGGTGAGTTTCGTCGGCGGCATGGATATCCCGCTGATCCGGCGCTTTGAATGCGGCTACTACCAAGGCGTCAAGCATGCCAACGGATCGGCGACGGTCTATGCCAACATGGCCGGCTCCACGCCCGCCGCCTGGAGCGATCCGACCAAGGGCGCCGAACTGGCCAAAAGCCAGTTTGACCGGGGTGCCGATGTGGTCTTCGCCGCCGCCGGCAGCACCGGCCTGGGCGCGCTGCAATCCGCCAAGGACAACGGCAAATACGCCATCGGGGTCGATTCCAACCAGAACTATCTGCATCCGGGCACCATGCTGACCTCGATGCTGAAGCGGGTCGACGTGGCCGCCTACAAGACCTTCAAAAGCGCCAACGACGGCAGCTGGAAATCCGGTATCCAGGTCCTGGGCCTGGCGGAGGGCGGCATCGATTGGGCCCTGGACGAGCACAACAAGCATCTGATCACGCCGGCGATGAAAGCGGCGGTGGGGCAGGCCAAGGCCGATATCATCGCCGGTAAGATCAAGGTACATGATTACATGTCGGACAATAAGTGTCCGCGATAGACGGCACCGCACTGCCGTTGCGTCTTCGGCGGCGGTCAACATGACCACCGCCGGGGCGCCGGCTATCGCACCCGCAATAACCCTGAGGGGCATCAACAAGCATTTCGGCCCGGTGCACGCCAACCGGGACGTCTCGCTGTCCGTGCCGGCGGGCAGCATTCACGGCATCGTCGGCGAGAATGGCGCCGGCAAGTCCACCTTGATGAGCATATTGTACGGCTTTTATCAGGCCGACAGCGGCGCGATCGAGGTTGGCGGCAAGCCCTGCTCCATGCATGGCCCGGAAGACGCCCTGGCCGCCGGAATTGGCATGGTGCACCAACATTTCATGTTGGTCGATGTCTTCACGGTGTTGGAGAATATCCTGCTGGGTGCCGAGGGCGGCCCGTTGCTGGCGGGCGGCATGGCAGCGGCACGGGCGGAAGTCGCGCGCCTGGAGGCCGAATATGGACTGCAGATCGACCCGGACGCCGTGGTCGGTGAGCTGGCGGTAGGTTTGCGCCAGCGGGTGGAATTGCTCAAGGCACTGTATCGGGGCGCCAATATCCTGATCCTGGACGAACCGACCGGCGTACTGACCCCGCAGGAAGCCGACCGGCTGTTCGAAATCCTGCGTGCCATGCGCGACCGCGGCGTCACGGTGATCCTGATAAGCCACAAATTGCAGGAGATCATGGCCATCACCGACAATGTTTCGGTGATGCGCGCGGGCGAAATGGTGGCGCACCGGCGGACGGCGGAGACCACGCGGGCGGAACTGGCGGAGCTGATGGTGGGCCGGCAGGTTCTGTTGCGCCTGGACAAGACCGCGGCCCAACCGGGCGCCGTTGCCTTGCGGGCGGACGATGTGAGCCTTAGTGACGATGCGGGCATCAGGCGTCTGGATGGCATCAGCTTTGACCTTCGTGCGGGCGAGATCGTTGGCATCGCCGGTGTCAGCGGCAACGGGCAAAGCGAATTGCTGGAGGTGCTCGCGGGCATCCGGCCGCCCAGCCGGGGCCGCCTTGCCGTCCACGGCCGGATCATCGACAGGGAGCATCCCGCCGACGCGGGCGAGTTGCGGCGCCTTGGCCTGGCCCATGTGCCCGAGGACCGCCAGCGCATGGGTATGATACCTGCATTCGCGGCGTGGGAGACGGCTATCCTGGGCTATCACCATGACCCGGCCTATACCGGGCCTCTGCTATTGAAAGGCGCGGACATCGTGGCCGATACCGCCGGTAAAATGGCGCGCTTTGACGTACGTCCAGCGGATCCATATTTGGCCTCGGACAGTTTCTCGGGCGGCAATCAGCAAAAGCTGGTGCTGGCGCGCGAGATTGAGCGCCGCCCGGACATTCTGCTGGTGGGCCAACCCACCCGGGGCGTCGATATCGGCGCCATAGAGTTCATCCATCAACAGATAATGCAGATGCGTGACCGGGGCTGCGCCGTGCTGCTGGTCTCGGTCGAGCTCGACGAGATCCTGTCCCTCAGCGACCGCATTCTGGTGATGTTCGAGGGCCGCATCGTTGGCGAGGTAGATGGGGACAAGGCCGATGCCCGAACCATCGGCCTGATGATGGCCAATGCCATGGACACCCAGGCCGCCCATGGCTAGCGCGCCGGACAAGCTGCCGGCCTGGATCGATATCGGTCTGCTACCGGTGATCAACCTAGCCCTGGCCCTCATGGTCTCGGGCCTGTTGATCGCCGCCCTGGGCCAGGACCCGTTCGAGGCTACCTGGATCATGCTGCGCGGCGCCTTCGGCTATCAGGAGGGCCTGGGCTATACCCTTTATTATGCCACCAACTTCATCTTTACCGGTCTGGCCGTGGCGGTGGCTTTTCACGCGGGGCTATTCAATATCGGCGGCGAGGGTCAGGCCTACATGGGCGGCCTGGGTGTCGGCATCGCCTGTCTGGCCCTGGATCAGCACCTGCCGTTTGCCCTGATGCTACCGGTTTCCGTTTTGGCCGCCGCGCTGTTCGGTGCCGCCTGGGCCTATATCCCGGCCTATCTGCAGGCCAAGCGCGGCAGCCACATTGTTATCACCACCATCATGTTCAACTTCATCGCCGCCTCCGTGATGGTCTATCTACTGGTCAATGTCTTCATCAAGCCGGGGCAGATGTCGCCGGAAAGCCGGGAGTTCGCCGCCGCCGCCTGGCTGCCCTATATGCACGAGGCGTTCGCCTGGTTCGGTCTCGATGTCGCGCAGTCACCCCTGAACCTCTCGCTGCTCTGGGCCCTGCTGTGCTGCGTTCTGGTCTGGGGTCTGATCTGGCATACGCGATGGGGTTACGAGATCCGCGCGGTGGGCGCCAACGCCGCCGCCGCCATTTATGCCGGCATCCCGCCGGCCCGGATTATTATCATCGCCATGTGTATCTCGGGCGCCCTGTCGGGCTTCGTCGGCGTCAACGAATTGAACGGCGTGCAGCACCGTTTGTTGCTGGATTTCGCCGCCGGTTATGGCTTCACCGGCATCGCGGTATCGTTGATGGGGCGCAATCATCCCCTGGGCATCGTGCTGGCCGGATTGCTGTTTGGCGCGCTGTATCAGGGCGGGGCCGAACTGGCCTTCGAGAATTCGGCCTTCACCCCGGACCTGATCGTGGTGATCCAAGGTCTGGTGGTGCTGTTTTCCGGCGCCTTGAGCTATATGTTGCGCGGCCCCGCCGAGCGACTGTTCCTGCGCCTCGCCGCGCCAGCTGCCGCCTTGGAGGCCTAGGGCAATGGCGGAGGATTTCCTGCTCGTCATCCTGACCCTTGATGCCACCATTCGCGTCTCGGTCCCGTTGATCCTGGCCGCCCTGGCGGGCCTGGTGGTGGAGCGTTCCGGCATCATCGATATCGGTCTGGAGGGCAAGATGCTGGCCGCCGCCTTCGCCGCCGGCACAGTGGCTTATCTGAGCGGCTCCGCCTGGCTGGGTCTGGGCGCGGGCATTGTGATCTCGGTGCTGCTGGCGCTTTTGCACGGCTTTGCCTGCATCACGCACAGGGGCAATCAGATCGTCAGCGGCGTCGCCATCAATATTCTGGCCTCGGGCCTGACCGTGCTGCTGGGCATCTCGTGGTTTTCCTTGGGCGGGCTGACCCCGCCTTTGACCGGCAGTGCGCGGTTCATGTCCCTGACCTGGCCCGGCGCCGAGGTTCTGGCGGGCACGCCCATCCTGGGTCAGCTCTATGCCGAACTGTTGAGCGGCCACAACATTCTGGTCTATCTGGCGTTCCTGTGCGTACCGGCGGTCTGGTGGCTGCTCTACCGCACCCGCTTCGGTTTGCGTCTGCGGGCCACGGGAGAGAACCCGGCGGCGGTGGACACGGCGGGGATCTCGGTCATTCGCATGCGCTATCTGGCCCTGATCATCTGCGGCATCCTGTGCGGCATCGCCGGCAGCTATCTCTCCACCGGGCATGGCGCGGGCTTCGTACGCGAGATGACCGCCGGCAAGGGCTTCATTGCGCTGGCCGCCATGATCTTCGGCAAATGGCGGCCCGTGCCGGTGCTGTTCGCCTGTCTGCTGTTCGGCTTTCTCGATGCCATCGCCATCCGCCTGCAAGGCGTTGAAGTGCCCCTGATTGGCGAAATGCCGGTACAATTCATCCAGGCATTGCCGTATATTCTAACCGTTGTGCTATTGGCCGGCTTCATCGGCCGGGCCATCGCGCCCAAGGCCTCCGGCATACCTTACGTGAAGGAGCACTGAGCATGATTGGGAGCATGACCGACGAGCTTTTGCAAACCGCCCTGGCGGCGCGCGAGAAAGCCCATGCGCCTTATTCCAAATTCAAGGTCGGCGCCGCCGTGCGGGGGGAAAACGGCCAGATATTCAGCGGCTGCAACATTGAAAACGCCGCCTACCCGGAGGGCATCTGCGCCGAGACGGCGGCCATCGCGGCCATGGTGCTGGCCGGGGAAAGCAAGATTATGGAGATCCTGGTGGTCGGCGTCAGCGACCGGCCCGTGACGCCCTGCGGCGGCTGCCGCCAGCGTATTCGCGAGTTTGCCGGGCCGCATACGCCAATCCACATCGCCAACCCTGACGGCGTGCTGGAAACCCTGACCCTGGAGCAATTGTTGCCGCAATCGTTTGGTCCGGACAATTTGTCATGACTGCGCAACAGGTCATCGAACAGCGGTGTCCGAATTTTCGGCCACGGGTCGGCGTTGTACTGGGTTCGGGACTGGGCGGGCTGGCCGAACAGTTGACCAAGGTGACGGCCGTTTCTTATGGCGAGTTGCCTGGTTTCCCCACGCCGGGGGTCAGCGGCCATCCGGGCCAATTGTTGCTGGGCAGGGCCGGGGCCACGCCGGTGGCCCTGTTGCAGGGCCGGGCGCATCTATATGAAGACGGCCGGGCCGATGCCATGGCCGTTGCCATCCGCACCCTGGCCGGCCTGGGCTGCGAAAGCCTAGTGCTGACCAACGCCGCCGGCGGTCTGGATGACGACATGGAACCGGGCAGCATCATGTTATTGACGGATCATATAAATTTCACCGGGCAATCGCCCCTGTTCGGCGCCACGGGCGATGACCGATTTGTCGATATGTCAGAGGCCTACGATGCTGATCTGCGGCGACATTTTTTGGCCTTGGCCGCGGGCATGGATCTGGTCTTGCACCAAGGTGTCTATGCCTGGTTCGCCGGGCCGAATTTCGAGACCCCGGCGGAAGTCCGCGCCGCCGGCATCCTGGGCGCCAATGCGGTCGGCATGTCGACGGTGCCAGAGGTGGTCCTGGCCCGCCACGCCGGGCTGCGGGTTGCAGCACTATCCATTATCACCAACCGGGCAGCGGGCTTGAGCGATACCCCCTTGAGCCACGCGCAGACCAAGGCCAATGCGACCCTGGCCACCGACCAGGTACGGCGGCTGCTGACGGCGTTCCTGTCGGAGTACGGCCTATGAACCTGCTGCCCCAGGAAATTATCCGCCGCAAGCGGGACGGCGAAACCTTGCGAGAGGAAGAAATCGCCTTCATGGTGCGGGGCCTGACGGACGGCGGCATCGGCGACGGCCAGATCGCCGCCTTCGCCATGGCGGTCTTCTTCCAAGGCATGAGCATGGCGGAGCGGATCACTCTGACCCGCGCCATGACCCAGTCGGGCACGGTGATCGCGTGGTCCGGCCTAGACCTGCCGGGGCCGGTGGTGGACAAACATTCCACGGGCGGTGTCGGCGACAAGGTCTCCCTGGTGCTGGCGCCCATCGTGGCCGCCTGCGGCGGCTTCGTACCGATGATTTCGGGCCGGGGGCTGGGCCACACGGGCGGCACCTTGGATAAGCTGGATGCAATTCCGGGCTATAACAGCACGCCGGACCTGGCGCTGTTTCAGCAAACCGTGCGGGCGGTGGGCTGCGCCATCATCGGGCAGACCGGCGATCTTGCGCCCGCCGACGGCCGCCTTTATGCCATCCGCGATGTCACGGCGACGGTGGAATCAATCCCCCTGATCACGGCATCGATCCTGTCCAAAAAGCTCGCCGCCGGGCTGGATGCCTTGGTGATGGACGTCAAAACCGGCAGCGGCGCCTTTGCCAACCAGATCGGCATGGCGCGGGAGTTGGCGGAAAGCATCGTCACCGTGGCCAATGGCGCCGGCTTACCAACACGCGCCCTGATTACAGATATGGACCAGGTCCTGGGCCGCAACGTCGGCAATGCCCTGGAGGTGGCGGAGGCATTGGCGTTCTTGAAGAATGACAATCCCGATCCACGCCTGCGCGAGGTGGTCCTGGCCCTGGCACGGGAAATGCTGGATTTAGCGGGTCTGAGCGCCGATCCGGCAGCCGCCCTGGACAGTGGACGGGCCTTGGAGGTTTTTGCCCATATGATCCATGTTTTGGGCGGTCCGGCGGATCTGGCCGAAAACAGCATTCTCTATCTGCCCATCGCAGCGGTCGTGAAACCATGCCTGGCGCATCAATCAGGCGCGGTACGGACCATGGACACGCGGCGCATTGGTGTCGCGGTGCTGGCCATGGGCGGCGGCCGCCGCGATGCCGCCGATGACATCAACCCAAGCGTCGGGTTGAGCGACGTCTGCAACGTCGGCAACCGGGTCGAAGTGGGCCAGCCCCTGGCCATGGTGCATGCGGCCAGCGAAGCCGACGCCAACGCCGCCATCGCCGAGATAAGATCGGCCATATCGATCGGCGAGAGAGCCGCGGCCAAGCCGGTCATCCTGGAACAAGTCGCCGGACCAGGATCCGGGGCATGAGCCGGGCTTTCATCCTGGTGATGGATTCCTTCGGCATTGGCGCCAGCGCGGATGCGGATAAATTCGGCGATACCGGCGCTAACACGCTGGGCCATATCGCAGCCGGCCATGGCCTGCAGCTGCCCAACCTGGCACGTCTGGGCCTGGCCCGGGCCGCCGGCGCCGCCAGCGGTGGAGCGGCGCTGTCCCTGGGTTACGACGGCGCCCCAAGCGGGGCCTGGGGTTATGCGGCGGAACAAAGCCTGGGCAAGGATACCCCCAGCGGCCATTGGGAAATCGCCGGCCTGCCGGTGACTTTCGAATGGGGCTTCTTTCCCAACACACAGCCCTGTTTTCCCGGCGAACTTATCGATCAGCTGATCGCCCGCTGTGATTTGCCCGGCATCCTGGGCAACAAGCATGCTTCCGGTACCGAAATAATCGCCGAACTTGGCGCCGAACATATCCGGACGGGCAAGCCGATTTGCTATACTTCCGCCGATTCCGTGTTTCAGATCGCCGCCCATGAAGAGCATTTCGGCCTGCAACGCCTGTACGATCTGTGCACCATGGCCAAGCAAGAGGTCGACGCCCTGAATATCGCCCGGGTTATTGCCCGGCCGTTCCTGGGCGAAGACGCCGCCACCTTCAAACGCACCGCCAACCGCAAGGACTTGACCACGCCGCCGCCTGGCGAGACCTTGCTGGACCGCCTGCTGGCGGACGGCGGCGAGGTCGTCTCGGTCGGCAAAATCGGCGATATTTTCGGCCATAGAGGTATCAGCCGTACGCTAAAGGCGGCGGACAACATGGCCCTGTTCGACGTCCTGTTGCAGCAGGCCGAAGAGGCCTCGGAACATAGCCTGATCTTCACCAACTTCGTCGATTTCGACATGCTGTACGGCCACCGCCGGGATGTGGCAGGTTATGCGCATGCCTTGCAGGCCTTCGATGCCCGCCTGCCGGAATTCCTATCCCGCCTGCGGCCCGGCGATCTGGCCCTGATCACCGCCGATCACGGTTGCGATCCAACCTTTCGGGGCACGGACCATACGCGGGAGCATGTACCGGTGCTGTTCTTTGGCCCGGGCGTCGGCGGCCAGGCCCTGGGCGGCCGGAACAGCTTTGCCGACATGGGGCAAACCATCGCCGCTCATCTGGGCCTCGCGCCCCTGGCGCATGGGGAGGCCTGCCTGTGAGCGTGGAAATCATCGCCCTGGATGCCGACGATACCCTGTGGCACAGCGAAAGCCGCTTTCAGGACACGCAGCTGCGCCTGTCGGAAATTCTCGACCGGCATGCGCCCCATGATGAGGTACAGGCGCACCTGCACGAACTCGAAGACCGCAACATCAAGCTGTTCGGCTATGGCATCAAGGGGTTCACGCTGTCCATGGTGGAAGCGGCGATCGAGATTTCGCAAGGGCAAATCACCGCCGGCGAGATCCACGAGATCGTCATGATGGGCAAGGCGATGCTGGAAATGCCCATGGAGCTATTGGCTGGCGTGGTGGAGACGCTGGAGATATTGGGCCGGAACTACCCATTGTTCCTGATCACCAAGGGCGATCATATGGATCAATACAACAAGATCGAAAAATCCGGCCTAGGGGACCATTTCAAGGAAATCGAGGTGCTCCTGAACAAGGACGTGGCCGCCTACCGCGAGCTTTTCGCCCGCCATCGCACCGATCCGGCCAAGGTCATGATGGTGGGCAATTCCATTCCCTCGGATATCCTGCCGGTGTTGGAGCTGGGCGGGCATGGGACCTACATCCCCTATCATGTCACCGCCTCGTTCGAGAGACACCAGAGCGAGCCGGACCACCCCCGCTTTCGCCGCCTGAAGACGATCCAGGCGCTACCGGAACTGCTGCTAAAGATGAATGGAGGCTAACCATGAAAGCATTCACAAAGATTTGCACCATTGCGCTGCTGGCTTTGGCCACCGGCGCCTGTAGCAATGCGCAAAATGATGGCCTGAACGGCACCCTGTGGCTGCAAAGTTCGGTTGAGTTCAAGGCCAATGCCCTGGGCACCTACCGCCTGGGCGCCATGATGCTGGATGCTGCCTTGGAAGACAAAACCTGGACCGCGGTGCCGGCTGAACAGAGGGGTGATTTCGCGGCCAAACCGCCGGCGGTGATCCTGGATGTGGATGAAACGGTGCTGGATAACTCCCTTTACCAGGCCTGGGTGGTGCGGGCGAATGGCCGCTACAGCTCCAAGACCTGGGGACCGTTCGTCGATGCGGCGCTGTCCAAACCGGTGCCCGGTTCATTGGCCTTCATCAAGACGGCGGCGGCCAAGGGCGTGAAGATCTTCTACGTCACCAACCGCTCGGCACCGACAGAGGCGGCCACCCGCAAGAACCTGGTGAAGTTCGGCTATCCCGTCGACACATCCGAGGACACGGTGCTGACCAAGGGCGAAAAGAAGGCCTGGAAATCATCCAAGAAAAGCCCGCGCCGGGCTCACGTCGCCGCCAAGCATCGGGTGATTATGGTGTTCGGCGATAATTTCGGCGATTTCGTCGATGGCTACAAAGGCGACATGGCGGCGCGCCAGGCTCTGTACGAAAAACACGCCGATATGTGGGGTCGAAAATGGTTCATGCTGGCCAATCCCACCTATGGCAGCTGGGAATCCGCCGCCTTCGGCCACGACTGGCGCAAACCGGGGCCTGAGCGGCGGCAGATGAAACGTGACGCGCTGGAGGCCTGGCAGCCCTAGAGCGCATTCGAAAAAAAATGCGCTCAGACTCTTAAGAGAAGAGCAATTGAACCAATTACTTACGTCGCGAGGGCGACTCCAATTAATTGAAAATTGCTCTAAATGCGGGCTTGGATGCGGCTATAGCTTCGTTGGGTTGGGCGCGTCGCCATAGACCGCCTTGGGATCAAAGACTTTTTCCGTTTCTTCGTATTGCAGGCGCGGCGCGGCGCCGCTCTGAGAGGGGCCCAGGGGAACCGAGCGGTAAAAGCAGGAGCGGTAACCGACGTGGCACGAGGCGCCGCCCGCCACATCAACCCGCAGCCAAACCGAATCCTGATCGTCATCGATGCGCATTTCCACGACCTTTTGCACCAGGCCCGAGGTCGCACCCTTGTGCCAGAGCACCTGCCGGCTGCGGCTGTAGTAATGCGCCTCGCCGGTTGCGATGGTCAGACGCAGGGCCTCGTCGTTCATATAGCCATGCATCAGCATCTCGCCGCTGGCGGCATCCGAGGTGACCACGGGCAAAAGCCCGTCGGCATCAAATTTCGGCGCCAGATCAAAGCCTTCCTCGACCTGTTCAATGCTTTGCCGGGCCACGAATTGCATGGCCGCAGTGGTTGATTTCGTCTCTGTCATGGCGACAAGTCCCAGTCGGTATTAGCGGTCAATATTCGGGCCGCCTAAATAGGCTTTACCCACCGCCATGGCAACCGGCTAGCGATGTTCATCGAATCGCCGAGCCGCCCGCTCCCCCTCCCGGCCACCCAATGAGTATGATCCCGTGGGTGGCCGGGAGGGGGAGCGGGCGGGTACGTCAATTCCAAAAACGGTCTAATGCCAGGCTAACGGCCTTTGAAGACCGGTTTGCGTTTCTCCAGAAAAGCCTTGGCGGCCTCGGTGTTGTCCTCGGTGGTGCCACAGCGGCTGTGACGGTCGGCCTCGTTATCCATGGCCTCGGACATGCTCAATTTGGTGGCATCGTTCAGATTCTGTTTGATGCAGCGCAGGGCGATGGGCGCGGCATCGGCCATCTGCTGCGCCTTGCCGCGCACATGGGCCATTAAATCCTCGTCCGGCACGGCTTCCGATACGATGCCCAGACGCTCGGCGTCGGCGGCGGTGACGCGGTCCGAAAGCAAATACAGCTCCCGCGCCTTGGCGGTACCGACGATTTGGGTCAGGCTGAAGGTGCCGCCGAAATCGCCCGACAGCCCGGCGTTCAGAAACGCCGTGGAAAATTTGGCCGATTGCGCGGCATAGCGCAGGTCGCAGGCCAGGGCCCAGGACATGCCCGCACCGGCGCAAGCGCCGTTGATGGCGGCGATGGAGACGAACGAACTTTCCCGCAGCCGTTGCGAGGTGCGCATGGACTGGCGCAGATCGGCGATCTTGGTTTCGATCGGCTGTTCCTCCTTGAATTCGCCATCGGCGAAGCCGGCCAGATCGCCGCCGGCGCAAAAGCCGCGGCCGGCGCCGGTCAGGATCAGCACGCGGATGGCCGGGTCCGAGGACGCCCGCTCCATGGTCTCGACCATCGCCGCGATCAATTCCTTGTTCATGGCATTCAGGCGGTCGGGACGGTTCAGGGTAACGGTGGCAATGGCGCCATCGGTTTCATAAAGGACGGTATCGCTCATGATGGTTTCTCCCGTGGTGGAAATTATTATGGTTTTGAGTTGATGTGGCCCTGGGCCAGCAGCAGTTCTTCCATCGTCTGAACCAGAATATGGCCCAGCATGATATGGCTTTCCTGAATCCGGTTGGTGTCGTCGGAGGGCACCACGATGGCCTGATCGCATTTCGCCAGCGCCGCGCCGCCGGTGCCGCCTAGAAAACCCAGACGCAGCAAACCCTGGTTTTCCGCCACATCCAGCGCCGCTAGAATATTGCCTGAATTGCCCGAGGTCGTGATCGCCAGCAAGACATCGCCCCGCCGGCCCAATGCCTGCAAGGGCCGGGCGAAGATCTGATCATAGCCGTAATCGTTGGCGCAGGCGGTCAGGGTGGAGCTGTCGGTGATCAGCGACAGGGCCGGCAAGGCCTCGCGGTTCAGCGATGAACGCAGGCGGACCAGGAATTCCCCGGCCAAATGCTGGGCATCCGCCGCCGAGCCGCCGTTGCCGCACAACAATATCTTGCCGCCGCCCACGATGGCTGCCGCCGCCGCCTCGGCCATGGCGGCAAGCCGTGTGCCGATATCGTCCGCCAACATGCGTTGCTTGACCGCGATGGACTCGTTGATCGTCGCCGTAATCCGGGCCGGCAAATCGCCTGCGTTCATCAATCCAGTCCGTCCATCAATTTTTTCTCCCAGGCCAAGGCGGTGGCCGCCATGACCGCCAGGTCATCATACTTCGGTTGCCAATTCAAAATCTGGCGAATTCGACCGGTATCGGCAACCAAACTGGCCGCATCGCCCGCCCGGCGCGGCCCGTGCCGCCGCCGCATGGGCTCGGCGTCCAGCATTTCGCCAGCGACCTGGTCGACCACGTCGAGCACTTGGGTCACGGAATAGCCATGGCCGTAACCGCAATTCATGGTGACATATTCAGCACGTTCGCCAATGTGATCCAGCACCGCAAGATGCGCCTGGGCCAGATCAGAGACATGGATATAGTCACGCATGCAGGTGCCGTCGGGGGTGTGATAATCATCACCGAAAATGTCCATCCGTGGATGCTGGCCCAGCACGGTCTGACAGGCACGTTTGATCAGGTGGGTGGCCGCCTTGGCATACTGCCCCGAGCGTCCGGCCCCATCGGCACCCGCAACGTTAAAATAGCGCAACACCGCAACCCGCAGATCCGTGGCGGCGGCGATGTCGCGCAACATCCATTCGGTCATCAACTTGCTGCGGCCATAAGGATTGGCCGGTGCGAGAACGCCATCTTCCGAGACAGGTTTATCGCCCGCGCCGTCGTAAACGGCCGCCGTGGAGGAAAAGACGAAACGCTCGATACCATTGTCCAAGCAGGCCCGCAGCAATGCGGCGCTGCCGGCGACATTGTTCTGATAATATTCCAGCGGTTTCTCCACCGATTCCGGCACGACGATGGAACCGGCGAAATGCATCACCGCGCGGCAGCCATGTTCGCGGATGATCCGCCCGATCAAGGCGTTATCCGCGATCTTACCTTCATAGAACGGCACCCCGGCGGGCACCGCGCCACGCCGGCCGGTGGACAGATCGTCCACCACCACCGCCTCGCGACCATTGTCCAGCAACGCCAACATGGCGTGGCTGCCGATATAACCGGCACCGCCGGTGATCAGGACGGGATGGTGAGCTAAACTGGTCATTGCAACACCTTAGCAGGTTGCCTGCCCTCTCTGTGAAATATGTAAATACCACTGCCGATCAACAAGCCCGCGCCCAGCAACGTCCAGCGGTCCGGCACATCGCCCCAGATCAGAAAACCAAAGGCCATGGCCCACAATAGCGACGAATACTTGAAAGGCGCCACCAAGGCGGCCTCGGCAAAGCGGAAAGTCTCGATATGCAGGAAATGCGCGCTGCACAGCAAAAGTCCGGCCAAGGAAAGAAGCGCCAGATCAGTTGCGCCCGGCGTTTGCCAGCCGAACGGCGTCACGGCCGCGCCGGCCAGGGTGACGCCCAATGTGGAATAAAACAAGGTGGTGCCCGTGGCCTCGCCATGGGAGATACGCCGGGTCAGAATATCACGAAAGGCGCCGCACAGCGCCGCGCCAGCCGGAAACAGCGCAAGCCAGTTCAAACCGTCACCGCCGCCATCAATGCTTAGGGCGGCTTGGGGACGCAACATCACCAAGACACCCGCGAAACCCACCAGCACGGCGGTCCAGCGGCGCCAACCAACCTTCTCGGCCAGAAAGACCGGCGCCAGGGCGGTGACGAAGATTGGTCCGACGAAGGCAATGGCAATATTTTCCGCCAACGGCAGCACCCGCAGGCCGGAGACGAACAGAAAGGTGGAGACAATCATCAAAATGGCGCGGAGAAACTGCACCCCTGGATATTTGACCCGAAAGATATGGAATTCCTTGCGCCAGGCGACCACCGCCAGGATGATGATCAGCGCGGCCAGGCCGCGGGTGGCAAGAACCTGCCCCAACTGAAACTCGCCCGAGACCCATTTCACCACGGCATCGTTGACGGTCAACAACAGACAACCCGCCAGCATGCAGGCGATGCCCCGGCCTGGCGCCTCCACACGCCCGAATGTGCGCACGCCTTCGCTCATACGGGTGGATTGATGTGGTCGCTACAGATTGTGGTACTCCCGGTACCAGGCGGTAAATCGGGGCACGCCCTGTTCGATAGCGACAGTCGGCTGAAAGCCGAGATCCCGTTGAATGGCGGTCAAATCGGCATAGGTTTCCTTGACGTCGCCGGGCTGCATGGGCTGCAAGATCCGTTCCGCCTTGCGGCCAAGAGAGTCTTCCAACACTTCGATAAGGCGCAACAGCTGTTCGGGATGGTTATTGCCAATGTTGTAGACCCGGTGCGGCGCCGCGCCGTCCTTGGCGCCATCTTTCCCACCATCTTTCCGGGCCGGCGGGTTATCGCGCGCGGCCATGATACCCGTGACGATATCATCCACGTAGGTAAAGTCCCGGCGCATATCGCCGTTGTTGAAAACCTTGATCGCCCGGCCCGCCAAAATTGCCTCCGTAAACAGCCACAGGGCCATGTCCGGCCGGCCCCAGGGGCCATATACGGTGAAGAAACGCAGGCCGGTTTGCGGAATGCCATATAAATGGGCGTAGGATTGCGACAGCAGTTCGTCCGCTTTCTTGGTCGCGGCATACAGCGATACCGGCTGGTCCACCCGGTCATCCTCGCTGAAGGGAAATTTCGTGTTGCCGCCGTAAACAGAGGAGGAGGAAGCGTAAACCAGATGCTCCAACGCCGCTTGCTGCCGGGCCAGTTCGAGAATTACCATATGGCCAACCACATTGGCCTCAATATAGGCAAAGGGGTTTTCCAGGGAATAGCGGACCCCGGCCTGGGCCGCCAAATGGATGATCGAGCTGAATTTCAGGCCGCCAACGGCTTCCTGCATGGCGCCCCGGTCCGCGATATTAATCTGATGGAAGGTGAAGTTGGGGTGCTGCAGCAATTGCCGCAAACGGTCTTCCTTCAGGCTGACGGAATAATAGGGGCTAAGGTTATCGACGCCGACGACCCGCTCGCCCTGATCCAAGAGCCGCCGGGCCACGTGAAAACCGATGAAACCAGCGGCACCGGTAAGCAAGTTCGTCATACGCTCAATCGCTCCAAATCGGGCCTAAATTCGCGCTGCCCATGCGCAAGGTTTGACCTGATACCCCAAAATCGCCTATTCGATCGGGTCACCGGTTACAGCGCCGCACACGGAAGTGAACGTAGCGCTGGCATATGGCGCCAATCAGGCCTAATTTCAAACTGATCGTCAATCCGCCTGATCAAGCTATCGAAACCGGGCTGGCGAATTTGTACACTTAATTACGCTCTCCCATGAGGCGCGTCAACGTGAAGGAGGAAGCTATTAGCGGGGTTTTGAGCAGCGCTGTAACAGGCCTTCTCGCGGTCGCTGGGGCGGCGGCGATAAGCCTGCTGATCTGCGTTTATGCGCGGCCGATCAGCATCGCGCTGGGGATCCTTGACGCCCCGGACGGTCGGCGCAAAATTCACCCCACCATAACGCCCCTGGCGGGCGGGCTGGCAATCGGTCTGCCGACCTTGCTGGCTTTGTTCTATAGCGCGTGGGCGACGGATTTTCTGCCGCTTTACCTCGTCATCGCCATAGCCGGCCTGGCCTCTCTGTTGCTGGGCCTGCTGGATGACCGGGCCCATATTCGGCCAATCTACCGCCTGGCATTGTCATTGTTGTTGGCCTTGGCGGCGTTGGAAATTGTACCGGCGCTGTTACTAAGCTTTCTGCATTTCAGCTTTCTTGGCCAGGTTGTTTTTCTGGAGCAGTTCGCCCTGATCTTTACCGCCGTCTGCATTGTCGGGTTGCAAAACGCCATAAATATGGCCGACGGCAAGAACGGCATCGTCATCGGTTTGTGCCTATTCTGGTCGCTGGAATTGCTGTTGTTCGCACCTGATCATATGCGCCCGGTCCTGCTTGTCGTGGGCGCCGCGTTGTTAGTGACATTGGCATTCAATCTGCGCGGCCGATTGTTTCTGGGCGATTCGGGCAGTTATGCCCTCAGCTTCATCATCGCGCTGCTGACGGTCTATGTTTACGACACCGCCTTCACCACGCTGCCGGCGGATCTGGTGGCCTTGTGGTTTTTGATCCCGGTGATCGATTGCCTGCGCGTGATGGCCCTGCGCGCGTTCCGCGGCCACTCTCCCTTTGATTCCGATCGCAGCCATTTACACCATATGCTCTATCACCGGATGCCTTGGCGCTGGGGCCTGCTGGTGTATCTGGGCCTGGCGGGCATGCCGGGCCTGTTGGCCTCGTTCGCGCCCGACACGGCGCTGGCCTGGGGTATCGCGGCGCTGTGCTGTTATAGCGTCATCATCGCCTGGCCGGACAGACGCAGCCAGGAAGCCGGCGGTACGGCGAAATAGCCGGCAAAAAATGAGCATGAAAATTAAGCATTTTTCCATACCTTGGGCGTTGTTTCCTAAGACTTCGATGCCTATATTGCCGGTCGTCGAAAATTGGGGCGTAGCCAAGTGGTAAGGCAACGGGTTTTGATCCCGTCATGCGCAGGTTCGATCCCTGCCGCCCCAACCAATTTTCGGCATTCCCGCGGTAAGGTTGCCGCGTCGGTCGTTTTTGGCTTTGTCTGTTAGGGTCGTTCATGCAGGGAAAAATACTAGAATCAGTATCCGATAAAGCGCTGGAAGCAATGTTGGTGTTTTTCGGTTTCATCGGCATGTTGACACCCTTGGCGCTATGGATCACCTGGTCGGAGTTCACTTTTTATCTGGTTCTTGGCACTGGGCTTATAACCATCAGTGCCTTTGTTCTGCTGTCCTGGTTTTTCAACGCCCGCTACAAGGCCCGTCATGGCGAGTTGCCGAAAAAGCACCACATGAAGTACCTGCCGAAATAGTCCGTCGTAATCACCGACCGGAATTCGGCGCGGCATTTCCGCCCCCCGCCGATTAGTTGTGCCTTGCGTGACCGCGCACACCGCCTATCTGTTGTGCATACTTCCCATAACACCTGGCAGAGGACTGGCAACAGCATGGACGAGCAACTCAAGAGCAATATCTCCGATCAATCGATCTGGCGGCGGCTTTGCTTCATGGTGCTTTTCGCGGTGGTCTTCAACATCGCGGAATTCGCCATTCTGGCCATCGCCGTGGTGCAGTTTTTCACCCGCCTGGCCACGGGTTCCGTAAACGAAGAGCTGCGCGCCCTGGGCCCCCGTCTGGGCGAATACCTGAAACAGATCGTGGCCTTCGAGACCTTTCATACGGAACAGCGGCCCTATCCATTCGCGCCATTCCCCGAGGGTGAGCACAAATCAGCCAATGGCGGGCAGGCTCACGCCGGATAAGCGCGCTCAGTCATACGACACGGCGGCGGCCTCGAAGGCGGCCTTGAGGTTCTCTTGCATGGCGCCAACATCGGCGCAGACCGCATAGCGCAGGAAGTCGCCGAAGTGCACGCCGACCACGCCGGTATTTTCAATCATCATGAAATTGAACTGCTCGGCGCTGCCGACCCTTTCGCCAAAGGCTTCGCTGGGCGTTTCCCACAAAGTATAGAACCCCGCCCCCGGTTGCGAGGCCGGGCGCATGCCGCAGGCCGTCATCAGCGCCATGAGCAGATCCAGCCGCCGCCGATACATCGCCCTGAATTGCGCAATGCCCGATTGGTCATTTTCCAGGGCGGCAATGACGCCGGCGGCCATGGGGGCCACGAAACCGGCATCGGTTTTGCCTTTGACTTCCTTCATGTCGGAGATGAAATCAGCCGAGCCGACCATGGCGCCCACATGCCAGCCGGTGCCGTTGCCGATCAACTTCGCCGCCGTGAAGCCCTCGGCCCAGGACAGCTCCGGATAGCCGGCGGCGATTTCACTCAAAGCGATGCTGTCCTCGCTGTGCGACAGCGAGATGTAGGCGGCGTCATTGAACAGGCGGATATCGTGATCGCTGCAATATTGGCACAGCTGCCGCCACCAGGCCGCCTGGGCGATTTGCCCCGACGGATTATGCGGATAGTTGGTCATGATCAGATCCGTGTTCGCCGCGATGTCGGCCACGGCAAAGCGGAAACCGTTGCCGGCATTCAAGGCCAGGGCGTAATGGCCGACGTTGACATGGTAGTCGCACCAGTCGGCGGGGATGGGATAGCCGGGCTTGGTCATGGTGGCGACGGTTATCGGCTCCCGCGCGCAGTCGCACGCCAGCGGCAACAGGCCGAGGATCGGCTTGATGCCCGAAATCGGCAGATAGTCCAGATCTTCGTCCGCGATAGCCTTCTTCAGATGGGCCCGGACGAAACGGCGGGAGAAATCAGGCACCGCCGCGCTGTCATTGTACTGGTAGGCGTGCATGCTCTCGTCGTCGCTGAGAACCGCCGCGGCTGCCGCCTGCCGCGCACTCGACAGCGCCGGCCCCTTGGGTTCGCCGATGGAGAGGTCGAGAAGTTTTTGCCCCGCCGCCTCCGCCTCGGCCCGCTTGCCACGGATTTTTTGAAAAATGTTGGCACCGCCGGCGGGCAGTCTCGATCGTCGCATGGGATGCACTCCTTATGCCGCATTGTGTCGGATTGCGATGGGGCATGGTGATATGTTCATTACAACATAGATCGCCTACTCTATCAGTGAGAATTCTGTGCCGATTTTTTTGCAGCGGAGCCTGACGTGAGCCAAGCAAACAGCGCCGACGCCTATACGCCAGGGGAAATCGCCCAGCGGGTGGAGAACGCCGGCGTGACCAAGGCGGGCCTTGCCACCGTCCCGACACTGGTGCTGGGCGTACTGGCGGGTGCCTTCATCGCCTTTGGCGCCATCTTATATATGGTGGTGATTACCAACAGCGGCATGGGCTTTGGGCCCGAGCGCCTGTTGGGCGGCGTGGCCTTTTCGCTCGGCCTGATCCTGGTATTAGTCGGCGGGGCGGAACTGTTTACCGGCAACAGCCTGATCGTCTTTGCCTGGGCCGATGGAAAAATTAGCGCCGCGGCCCTGCTCAGAAATTGGCTGCTGGTTTATCTCGGCAACTTCATGGGTGCGACGGCCATGGTTGCCATGGTGCACATCACGGGCCTGCACAATCTGGCCGATGGCGCCGTCGGCGCGACCGCCATGGGGATTGCCGAGGGCAAGCTTGCCCTGACGCCGCTGGAGGCCTTCAGCCGCGGCATCCTGTGCAACGTGCTGGTCTGCCTGGCGGTCTGGCTGTGTTTCGCGGCCCATTCCGTGGTCAGCAAAATTCTGGCCATCGTTTTTCCCATATCCGGTTTCGTCGCCCTTGGTTTCGAGCATTCCGTGGCCAATATGTATATGATCCCGGCCGGTTGGCTGGCCGGTTCCGGGCTGGTCAGCTTTCAGGGCTATGTGGAAAATCTGGCCGTGGTCACCGCCGGCAATATCATCGGCGGCGGCGTGCTGGTGGCAGGGGTCTATTGGTTGGTTTACCACCGCACGGATAATTAGGGAGAGGCCGGCATGCCGATCAAGCCATTGAAGGCCAAACAGGTCTATCGCCGCTGTGACGCAAAGCGCTTCCGCTTTCGCAGCACGGCCGAGCTGGCCGATCTGGACGGCGTGCTGGGTCAGGCCAGGGCGGTCGAGGCACTGTTATTCGGCATCGGCATGGACCAAGACGGCTATAACCTGTTCGTCCTGGGACCGCGCGCCACGGGCCGGCACACCATTGCACGCCGCTTTCTGGCGCGACAGGCAGCGCAACAAAGCCCGCCCGACGATTGGGCCTACATCAATAATTTCGACGAACCCCATAAACCAAGGGCCCTGCGTCTGCCAGCCGGCCGCGCCGGCATCCTGCGCCATGACATGGCCCGCCTGGTCGAGGAATTGCTGATCGCCATTCCCGCCGCCTTTCAGACAGACGAGTATAAAACCCGGCGCGAAGCCATTCAGGAGGAATTCCAGGAACGTCAGGAAAGCGCCTTTGGCGCCATCCAGAAAGAGGCGCAAAAACGTGACCTGGCCTTGGTCCGCACGCCCATGGGCTTCGCTCTTGCGCCGGCCCGGGGCAACGAGGTCATGCCGCCGGACGAGTTCCACAAATTGCCCGAGGTGGTCCGCAAGAAAATCGAGGCGGATATCGAAGAGCTGCAGGGCCGCCTGCAGGAGGTCGCACAGCAGCTGCCCGATTGGGAGCGGGAACGGCGCCGGCGCATACGCGAGCTGAACCAGGACATAACCGGCATGGCGTTGTCACAGCTGATCAGCCGGTTGCGCAAGACTTACGCCGGCCTGACCCAGGCCCTGGACTATATCGCGGCGGTGGAACGGGATATCAGCGAGCATGTTGATCTGTTCCTGCCCTCTGAGGCTACGGGGGCCGGACAGCCTGACGCCCAGGGCGGCATGGCGGCCATGGCGCCATCGCCGGCGGCCCGGCAGGCCGCCGCCCTGCGCCGCTATTCGGTGAATGTGATGGTCGGCGACGGCACCAGTGGCGGCGCGCCGGTGATCGCCGAGGAATCGCCCAGCCTTAGTAACCTGATCGGCCGGGTCGAGCATCAAGCCGAAATGGGTGCCCTGTTAACGGATTTTTCCATGATCAAACCGGGTTCGCTGCATCGGGCCAACGGCGGTTATCTGATCATTGATGCCTTGCGCCTGTTGCAACAGCCCTACGCCTGGGAGGCCTTAAAGCGGGTCTTGCGAAGCAATTCCATCCGCATAGAATCTCCGGGCGAAATGCTCTCCCTGGTCAGCACGGTGTCGCTGGAGCCAGAGCCCATCCCCCTGGATATCAAGGTTGTCCTGATCGGCGAACGCCGGATTTACTATCTGCTCTGTCAGCAAGACCCGGATTTCGACAGCCTGTTCAAGGTCGCCGTTGATTTTGACGAGAGTATGGAGCGCGGCGGCAGCCTCTCGCAATTCGCCCAGTTGATCGCCACCATGGCCCGGCGCCACAAGCTGCGCCCGCTTAATCCGGGCGGCGTGGCCCGTGTCGTGGAGCAGGCGACGCGCCTGGCCGGCGATGTCAAAAAGCTGTCCCTGCAAATCGGCCATATCGCCGATCTGTTAAAGGAAGCCGACTATTGGGCGGGAGAGAAAAACCGCACCATCATTGCCGCCGCGGATGTGCAGGCCGCCCTTGATGCCCAGGTTCGCCGGGTCGACCGCCTGTCCCACCGCATGCGCGAGAGCATCGTCGAGAACACCATCCTGATCGATACCGACGGCGCCAAGGTCGGGCAGATCAACGGTCTGGCCGTGTTGGATATGGGCAATTTCGCGTTTGGCAAAGCCAGCCGCATTAGTGCCCGGGTGCGGATCGGTAATGGCGAGGTGATCGATATCGAGCGCCGCGTCGATCTGGGCGGGCCGCTGCATTCCAAGGGTGTCTTGATCCTGTCCTCTTATCTGGGGGCCCGCTATGCGGCTGATCATCCGCTGTCTCTGTCGGCCAGCCTGGTGTTCGAACAGTCCTATGGCGGCGTCGATGGCGATTCCGCGTCCTCCGCCGAGCTTTATGTGCTGCTATCGGCGTTGGCGGATCTGCCCATCAATCAGGGCCTGGCGGTCACCGGCTCGGTCAATCAGCACGGCGAAGTGCAGGCCATCGGCGGGGTAAACGAAAAGGTCGAAGGCTTTTTTGATCTCTGCCAGGCCCGTGGCCTGACCGGCCAGCAGGGCGTCTTGATCCCGAAAGCCAATGTGCCCCACTTGATGCTGCGGGCCGATGTGGTGGACGCCGTGCGTAGCGGAAAATTTTCCATCTATGCCGTCGCCAGCATCGACCAGGGGATCGAGCTGTTGACCGGATGCAAGGCCGGACGTCTGAGCAAAAGCGGGCGCTATCCCGCTGCCAGCGTCAACCGGCGGGTACAGGACCGCATTCATCAACTGGCCGACATGCGCCGCCAGTTCGCCCGCAACGGACGTAATAATGGCAATGGCAACCGCGATGACGGAAAGAATTCGTCATGACGCCGGCACAAGCCACCGGCAAGCACCGCCGCATCGTCGTTGCCATGGATAGCAACGCGGAAAGTCTGGCCGGTTTGCGCCGGGCCGCCGCCCTGGCAGCCGAGCTGCGGATTGAACTGGCCGGACTGTTCCTGGAAGACGTCAACTTGCTGCGCATGAGCGAGCTGCCTGGGCACGAGATCTCCCTGGCCAGCGGGACAAGATCAGCCACCTCTCGGACCGGGATGGAGCGGCAAATGCGGCAACGCGCCGCTACTGCGCAGCGTGAGGTGGAGCGCCTGGCACGGACGTTCTCCCTGTCCTGGAGCTTCGAAGTACGCCGCGCCGGTCTGGACAATGCCTTGCGGGAAGCGGCCAAGGCGAACGAGCTTGTCTGTAGCGCGCTGGCACCGCCGGCCCAGCCTCATGTAGCGCCCCGTGCCGCCGTCAAGGCCGGCTATCCCCACGCTCCGACGCACCGGCCGCGCCCGGTTCTGGCGCTGTTCGAAGGCGGAATTTGCGGCGCCCAGGTTCTGGATCTGGCCACCCGCGCGGCTCAGATCAATCATCAGCCCCTGGAAGTACTGGTGCCGGCGCGGGCCGGCGGCGCCAGCGAAAGGGCGATGGGCGAAGTGAGCCGGGGTTTGGCCGGGGCGGAGGTCACCGCAACGGTGCGCCGCCTGCCGGTAAGCGAAAAGGCGCTGCTGGATGCCTTGGCGTCGGCGCGGGGACAGGCACTGTTTCTTGACGCGGCGGGAGCGGCGGCGGGCCGTCTCGCCGCGCTTCGCGCGGCCGCCAAATGCGATCTGCTGCTGGTATCGCGGCGCTAGCGGGAATAGGAAACAACATGGAACGCAAGACACAGATTAATATCATCTACGGCATCATCGCCGTCTTCTCCATATTGATGTTGCAATCATGGTGGCAGCAAAGCCAGCGGGTTGAAGTCATTCCCTACAGCGAGTTTCAGCAATTCATCAGCGACGGCAAGATTGCCGAGGTCGTGGTCACCGAAAGCCAAATTCGCGGCACCCTGAAAGCACCCCTGCCCGACGGCAAAATGACCTTCGCCACCACCCGCGTTGAACCGGACCTGGCCGCAAGCATGGCCAAGCATGGCGTCAAGGTAACGGGCGGCACTGACGAAAGCGTTCTGAAGTCCTTGTTCTCGTGGCTGCTGCCGATGTTGATTTTCCTCGGTGTCTGGATGTTCGTCATTCGCGGCTTCGCGGAGAAACAGGGCCTGGGCGGCATGGGCGGCGGGATGCTGTCGATCGGCAAAAGCAAGGCCAAGGTGTTCGTCGAAAACGATATCCAGGTCAGCTTCGATGACGTTGCCGGTGTCGACGAAGCCAAGATCGAGCTGCAGGAAATCGTCGCCTTCCTGAAAAACCCAGACACGTATGGCCGCCTGGGCGCCCGGCTGCCCAAGGGCGTTCTGCTGGTGGGGCCGCCGGGCACCGGCAAGACCCTGCTGGCCCGTGCCGTTGCGGGGGAAGCGGGGGTGCCGTTTTTCTCCATCTCCGGCTCGGAGTTCGTCGAGATGTTCGTGGGCGTCGGCGCGGCCCGTGTCCGCGACCTGTTCGAGCAGGCCCGCAAGACCGCGCCCTGCATTATTTTCATCGACGAATTGGACGCCCTGGGCCGGGCCCGTGGCGCCTTTCCCGGCATGGGCGGCCATGACGAAAAAGAGCAAACCCTGAACCAACTGTTGATGGAGCTGGACGGTTTCGATCCCTCCAAGGAGGGCATGGTCCTGTTAGCCGCCACCAACCGGCCGGAAATCCTCGACCCGGCCTTGTTGCGTGCGGGGCGTTTCGATCGCCAGGTCCTGGTCGACCGGCCCGACCGTCTGGGCCGGGTGCAGATCCTTGCCGTGCATCTCAAAAAGGTCCAGCTGGCCGGCGACGTGGATGGCGAAGCCATCGCCGGCCTGACGCCGGGCTTCACCGGAGCCGATCTCGCCAACCTGGTCAACGAGGCGGCCTTGCTGGCCACACGGCGCGGCGGCGACGATGTGGTGATGGCCGATTTCGTCGAGGCCATCGAACGCATCATCGCCGGTCTGGAAAAGAAGAACCGCCTGCTAAATCCAAAAGAGCGCGAGGTGGTCGCGCATCACGAGATGGGCCATGCCATTGTCGCCCTGGCTTTGCCGGGCACGGACAAGGTTCAAAAAGTCTCCATCATTCCGCGCGGTATCGGCTCCCTCGGCTATACCATCCAAAGGCCCATCGAAGACCGCTTCCTGATGACGCGGCGGGAACTGGAAGACAAGATGGCGGTGCTTTTGGCGGGACGGGCGGCGGAAAAACTGATCTTTGATCATCTATCAACTGGTGCCGCGGATGATCTGAACAAGGCGACGGAGATCGCCCAGGCCATCGTCACCCGTTATGGCATGGACGAAACCCTGGGCGAGATGACCTACGAGAGCGAACAGCCATTATTTTTGGCCAATGCCATGGGTCCGTATCCGGAGCGGCGGCGGTACAGCGAAACCACGGCGCGGGAGATCGACTGCGCCGTGCGCACCCTGGTCCATGACGCTTTCGAGCAGGCCAGCGCCGTGCTGAGCAAACATCGCGGCGTGCTGGAGAGCAGCGCCAAGGAGCTGCTGGAGAAAGAAACCCTGTCAGCGGCGGATCTGCCGGTCGTCGAACCCTGGACCTAGAGCGCATGCGAAGAAAATGCGCTCAGATTCTTAAGAATCGAGCAATTGAACCAATTACTTAAGTCGCGCCAAATAAGCTACGGTGGCGACTCCGATTAATTGAAAATTGCTCTAGGACAGAAAATATCCAGCCAGAAGCAAACCGCCGCTGGACAGCAGGCCCAGGACCGGAACCCAGAACGGGACCTGAAAGACATCGCCAGTGGGTGGTGTTCCCGTCCATTTCAAACGCAACAGGGCCATGTTCACGAAGGCGAACACGATCAGGACAATGGTTGAGGTCATCTCGGCCAACTCGCCAATGGGCAGGAAATAGGCCAGGACAAAAATAATCGCCACCACCAGCCCCGTCGCCAGCAACGGCGTGTGGGTGATGCCGTTCACGTTGGCCAAAACCGCGGGCAGGCTGCCTTGCGCGGCCAGGCCGTACAATACGCGGGAGGCCATGATGACCTGGATCAAGGCGCCGTTGACCGTGGCGATGATGGCAATAATGCTGAACAGGGTGCTGACCTGGGGCCCGGCGCTTTCGAAAATCAGCGCCAGGGGGGCGGCGGAGCCGACCAGGGCGCTCATGGGCACCACCAGGACCACCACCGAGACGACGGTGAAATAGATCAAGGTGGCGATGATCAGGGTCAGGATGATGCCGCGCGGCAGGGTTCTGCCCGGCTGTTTAACCTCTTCGGCCACGTTGGCGATATCCTCGAAGCCGACGAAGGCGAAAAATGCCAACAACCCGGCGGCGACAATGCCGTTCCACGCGCCAGCTTCCAATGGCGGGATAAGGTTGGCAATTGGTGCCGGATCGGAGGCAAGGCCAAACCAGACCACCAGGCCAAGGCCGCCGATTTCAATTACCGTGAACAATGCGGCCAGGGCGACGGATTCCAGAATGCCCCAGACCGCCACCAGACCGACCAGCAGGATCACCAAGGCCGTAAGGATCTGTGGCGACAGCGGCACGAACACCTCGAGATAGGCCGCCGCGCCAATGGCAACCGCCGCCGACGAGACAACACCGGATGAAACAACCAGCAAACCGATCAGCAGAGACAGCGTGCGGGAGTTGAAGCCCTGGCGCACATAGGCGGCCTCGCCGGCGCTGACCGGATAGCGGGTGCCCAGCTCGCAATAGGAAAAACCCGTGAAGCCGACCACGGCGGCGGCCAACAGAAACGAGATCGGCGCATACACACCCGCCTTGGCCGCCGTGGCGCCAACCAAAACATAGATCCCGGCGCCGATGGTGACGCCAAGGCCATACAGGGTGAGTAGCGGCAGGGTCAGGCGGCGCTCCAGCTTGGCCATTATTTGCGGCCCCCCGCCAGGCGGGACGAATCGGGATGGGCGCGCAGGCGGGACATGGCGAAAACGCCCAGGAACGGTCCCACCGCTAGGATGGCAAAGGCATATTGCCAGCCCCAGGCCGCTGCCAGGGGCGGCACCAGATGCACCGTGAACAGGGTCAAAAGAAAACCGGCGGATGTTTGTACGGTCAACATGGTACCAACATATTCAGGTGGTGACAGCTCGGCGATGGAAGCTGAAAACTGCGCCGAATCCGCGACCACGGTAACCCCCCAGATGGTGGCCAGCAAGGTCAACAGCCAGGGTTCGGCGCCGAATAGAAAGCCGATCACCAGGGCGCATAGACCCGACGCGGTCATCGCCCCCATGGTCAGGGTGGTGCGGCCATAGCGGTCGGCGATCGCCCCACCCAACAAACAGCCAATGGCGCCGCCCAGGCCCATGGCGCCGAATGTTGCCAGGCGCGACCACCAGGCCGCCGCGTCCGCGCCCATGTTGAGCCGAAACGAAGCATCCAGGAACACCACCAGCCAGGCCCACATGGCATACAGCTCCCACATATGACCAAGATAGCCGAAGTTGGCCCAGCGCAGCGCGGGTTGGCGAAAGGCCTGAAAGGCGGCGCCCGGATTAAATGGCGGCGCGGGCGCGATTTTCGGGCCCAACTGCACCAGATTGATCAACAGCGCCGCCGACAGCGCCACCGCGGAGGCGGTCAAAATGGTGAATTGCCAATCGATGCCGCCAAAAGCATTGAACAGATGCGGCGCGGCGGAGCCCAGGGTTAGCGCGCCGACCAGAATGCCGATCAACAAACCAACATCGTCGCGGGCCCAGCTGACCGCCATCTTCATGCCCACGGGATAGACCCCCGCCATGCAGGCGCCGGTGACAAAGCGCAACACGATGACGACGGGCGAGGTGGGCTCCACCGCCAGCAACAAGGCATTGGCCCCGGCCGCCACCAGGGTGGAGAACATGAAGAAACGGCGCGGGTCCAGCCGGTCAGCCAGGGACAGAATGGCCGAGGCCAGGGTGCCGGCGACAAAGCCGATCTGCACGGCGGAGGTCATCATCGAAGCCTGGTTTGGTGAAAGGCCGTATTCCGCTATCAGCGACGGCACCACGGCGGAGGCCGAGAACCACAGGCCCAGGGCCGCCACCTCGCAAATCGCCAGCAGCGCCAGGGATCTAACCCGCACCCCCTTTACGCTCACATCCGCCATTCAACATTTCCCCAAACAAGCTTGTCCGGCAGCCATGGTTTCATGTTAGGACTGGCGGTGTGTTTATCGTTTCTGATCATAGCAGAACCGGCACCAATGTACCGGCGGGCTGCTTATTTTTTGGGGGACCGCCATGTCCGGTGTGTTGACGGTGATTTTGGTCATTGCCCTGGTCGCCGTTTTGGCTGTCCTGCTGGTGGGCGTTTACGGCATGGGCCGGGGCGGGGCATTCAATGCCAAGCATGGCAACAAGCTGATGCGCTGGCGCATAATTTTGCAACTGGTCGCCGTCGGCATCATGTTAATGCTGTTTTTCGCGAACCAGAGTTAGCCGGAGACGCCGCATGGTCAAACTGACGAAAATCTATACCCGTGGCGGCGACGGCGGCCAGACCTCGTTGAGCGACGGCAGCCGGGTGGCCAAGGATGACGGCCGGGTCGCGGCCTATGGCGATGTGGATGAATTGAACGCGGTCATCGGCCTGGCCCGCCAACATGCCGAGGGTCAGATGGACGAGATGCTGGCCCGCATCCAGCACGACCTGTTCGATCTGGGCGCCGATCTGGCGACACCCATTGTCGCGGACCCGAAATATCCGCCGCTGCGCATCGTCGATGCCCAGGTGGACCGTCTGGAGCAGGAAATCGACCAACTGGGCGAGGCCTTGGCGACCTTGAATTCGTTCGTTCTGCCCGGCGGCACCGCGCTGGCGGCGCATTTGCACCTGGGCCGCACAGTGGCGCGGCGCGCCGAACGAGAGGCCACGACCTTGGCGGGCCAAGCGGAGATCAACCCCGCCGCGCTGCGTTATCTGAACCGCCTGTCCGACCACCTGTTCCAACTGGCCCGCCACGCCAACGACGACGGCGCCGCCGATATCTTATGGGTCCCCGGGGCCAACCGTTAGGGTTTTAGCCACCGCGCCAGGGCATGGCCCAGGGTAACCATGTGGGCCACGGCGCCGGGGCTGCCGACGTAGGCGGCGATCATTTTTCGGGCATCATCCGGCATGGCGGAGGTATCGGGGCCGAGCTGAGCCAGACGGGCGCCTTCGGCCTGCGCCAGTTCGTGGACCTGCTGGCAACCGCGCACAATGCCGCCGTCTTCCCTCAATGGGACAAAACCGGTCTGGATCAAGGCCAGCAAGCCCGGCCAATGGGCCAGGTGACGCCATAGGGTGGCCAGGACGGCATTATCTCGCCGCGCGCCCTGATAGCCGAGATGCTTGATCTCGTTCAACAGCGCCCAAGGTGCGGGATCAATCGCTTCCTGAGCCAGAAGCGGTCGCAGCTCGGGCCAAATCGGGGCGGCGGACGCCGGATCATCCGGCTGCTCGCCCGCCGGCGGCACCACCAGAGCCGTCAGGGCCACCATGTTCATGCCGTTGGAGCGGTTATAGGCATCGACGATGGCCCGGACCGCCACCAGATCATCCGCGCCGATGCCGGCACAGGCCAATTGCCCCGGCACCAGGGGCGCGGGTACGGGCAGCTCGGCCGCCGCGGTCACCCGCGCCAGGGCCGGTGCCACCTGGCCGCTCCGGTAGATCGGTTTCACCGCCCGCCAGGCCGTGGCCAGGCCGTCTTCGACATCGTAAAGCGAACGCCAGATCGAGGTGATCAGTGGAATTTCCATGGCAGCGCGGATATCGGCGAAGATCGTCGCCGTCTCCCCCGTCGCCCCCCGCTCGGATATGGCCGAGACCGGATCCCGTCCCAATCTACCGGCCATCAGGCGGTCTTCGATGGCGCGTAGGGTTGACGCAGGGCGCGTTCCACCATCTCCAGGCGGTCCTGGCCGTAGAACATATCGCCGTCCACGAAATAGGTGGGTGAGCCGAATACCGAGCGTTCAATGGCTTCGTCCGTATTGGCCTGATAGATCGCCTGTATCTCGTCCCCCAAGGCGGCGGCCAACATGGGTTCGGCGTCCAGCCCTACGCTTTCGCCAATCCGGACCAGGGTATCGCGGTCCGCGAGATCCGCATCATCCTGCCAATGGATGCGCAACATCTCGTGGACCAGATGGTCCACGTTTTGGCCTTGTTCAATGCCGGCGATGACCATGCCGTTGCATAGCTTCATATCGTTGCGATGGTATTGGGGAAAGCCCTCCATCACCGGGGCATTTCGTTCTTCGGCCCAGCGGTCGATCTCGCGCCTGAAAAAGTACGCCCGATGCTTTCGGCTACGTTCGGTAAAGCCTGGGGCCCCCGCCGCCGGCACCGATTGGTTCAGATCAATGGGCCGATGCACGATCGTGCGTCCGGCGGCCTTGGCGATTTCCATGAACCGGGCAGAGCCCAAATAAGCGAATATGGAATGGGCGGAATAGAAGTACTCGATCTCGGACATGCTTTGCTCCAATCTGTCGGCAAATTGCCAACGCCACTATAGCCATCAAGAGGAAGTCGTACATGGCCCTGCAAATCCGTACCATCGATCATGCGGTCGTCATGGCCGCCGATATGGAGCGCTCCATCAAGTTCTATTGCGATACCCTGGGTGGCCGCGCCCGCTATCTGCAGCGCTTCCGTGATGGCAAACTGCCCGTGCTGCCCATTGAGTTGGGCGGCGCCGTGATCAATCTGCAATATCTGGACAAGCCGGCCTACCTGGTGGCCGAGACGCTGGAATCCGGCACCCTGGATGTTTGTTTCCGCTGGGACGGCACCATTGCCGAGGCCGAGGCGCATCTGCGCCAGGCCGGTATCGGGATCATCGAGGGACCGGTGCCCCGCTGGGCCGCCGACGGTGTTTGGGGGCAATCGGTGTATTTTCGCGACCCAGACGGCAATCTGCTGGAATTTCTCTCCACGGCGGAGCCAGTTGAGCCCTTATTCACCGCGGATTAAGCCAAATGCGGCCTTTTGCCGCGATGGGACGCCCAGCGCGTTGACTCGCCCTGTCGGCTTCACTATTTTGCAGCGCAGCATAAACCCGCGGGCGTGATAATCCGTCCGCCCGGTGCATGGGCGCAGGGCCCCACGTCACCGGAAGTCCCATTTCCCTGAGTGAAGAGGCTGCTGATGAAAGTTCTCGTCGCCGTCAAGCGCGTGGTTGACTACAACGTCAAGATCCGGGTCAAGGCTGACCAGACTGGTGTTGATCTGTCCAATGTCAAAATGTCCATGAACCCCTTCGACGAAATTGCCGTCGAAGAGGCTCTGCGCATGAAAGAGGCCGGCACGGTCGACGAGGTCATCGCCATTTCCGTCGGCGTGCAGCAGTGCCAGGAAACCATCCGCACCGCCCTGGCCATGGGCGCCGACCGGGGCATCCTGGTCAAAACCGATGAAGTGTTGGAGCCTCTGCACGTGGCCAAGCTGATGAAGGCCGTGGTCGACGAGGAACAGCCGGGCCTGGTGATCCTGGGCAAACAGGCAATCGACGACGACTGCAACCAGACCGGCCAGATGCTGGCGGCGCTGCTGGGCTGGGCCCAGGGCACGTTCGCGTCCGAGATCAAACTGGGCGACGGTTCGGCCAGCGTGACCCGGGAAGTGGACGGCGGCCTGCAGACCCTGGAGCTGAAGCTGCCGATGATCGTCACCACCGATCTACGCCTGAACGAGCCGCGTTATGCCTCGTTGCCGAACATCATGAAGGCCAAGAAAAAGCCGATAGACGAGAAAACCCCGGAAGACCTGGGCGTCGACACGGCGCCGCGGCTGGCCACCTTGAAGGTGGAAGACCCGCCAACGCGCCAGGCTGGCGTGATTGTCGCGGATGTGGCTGAATTGGTGAGTAAATTGCGTAACGAAGCGGGGGTAATCTAATGTCCGTCCTGGTAATTGCAGAACATGATAATGCCGATCTGAAGCCGGCAACCCTGGCCGCTGTCACGGCCGCTGGGCAATTGGGTGGCGACGTGGATATTCTGGTCGCGGGCAGTGGCTGCGGCGCGGTCGGCGAAGCGGCGGCGAAAGTCGCCGGTGTTGCCAAGGTGCTGGTTGCCGACGATGCCTTATATGGCAACATGATGGCCGAACCCATGGCCGATCTGGTGGTGCCCCTGGCGCAAAACTATGGCGCCGTGATCGCGGTGGCCAACACGGTCGGCAAGAACTTCATGCCCCGTGTCGCGGCTCTGTTGGATGTCAGCCAGATTTCCGAGATTTCGTCTATCGAAAGCGCCGATACATTTGTTCGCCCCATCTATGCCGGCAACGCCATGGCGACGGTGCAATCGTCCGATGCCATCAAGATCATCACCATTCGGGCCACCGGCTTTGAAAAGGCCGATGCCGAAGGTGGCGCCGCGGCGGTGGAAAGCATCGCGGCAGCCGGTGATCCGGGCCTGTCCAGCTTTGTGGGCGAGGAACTGTCGAAGTCCGAGCGTCCGGAACTGACGGCGGCGAAGACCATCATCTCGGGCGGGCGCGGCATGCAGTCGGGCGACAACTTTCCGATTATCGAAGCGGTCGCCGATCAGCTTGGCGCCGCGGTCGGCGCTTCCCGCGCCGCGGTCGATGCGGGCTTCGTGCCCAACGACTATCAGGTCGGCCAAACCGGCAAGGTGGTGGCGCCGGAGCTGTATATCGCGGTCGGCATTTCAGGCGCCATTCAGCATCTGGCCGGCATGAAGGACAGCAAGGTCATCGTCGCCATCAATAAGGATGAGGAAGCGCCGATCTTCCAGGTTGCCGATTACGGCCTGGTCGCCGATCTGTTCAAGGCGGTGCCGGAGTTGGAAGAAGAGCTAAAGAAGCTGCCGCCGGCATAGCACGGGCCTAGATCAAACAGCATGAAATTGGGATCAATTTGATGCTGATAATTTGATCTAATCCAATAAGTTAGTGCAACGTATCTGCGTTCAAATGAACCCGGGTTGCTCTAAATCAAGCCTGGCGATAACGGTTGGCATATTAAGGACTACAGATGATCCAAAAGATTGGCATTATCGGCGCGGGACAAATGGGCAATGGTATTGCCCATGTGCTGGCCGCCGGCGGTTACGACATCATGTTGACCGATACTTCCAACGCCCAAATGCAAAAGGCGATGAAAGTGATCGAGGGCAACATGGGTCGCCAGGTCAGTCGCGGCAAGCTGGAACAGGTTGAGATGGCCGAAGCTTTGGGTCGGATCACAACCGTTGCCGGTTTGCCGGAGCTGGCCGATGCCGATCTGGTCATCGAGGCGGCCTCGGAAGATGAGGATATCAAACGGCAGATCCTCACCGATCTGGGCCCGATTTTGAAGCCGGAAGGCATGATCGCCACCAACACCTCGTCCATTTCCATTACCCGCTTGGCCGCCGTCTCCGGACGGCCGGAAAAGTTCATGGGCATGCATTTCATGAACCCGGTGCCAGTGATGGAGTTGGTGGAACTGATCCGGGGTATCGGCACGGACGCGCCGACCTTTGATGCGGTCCGCGACATCGTCATCAAGATCGGCAAAATCCCCACGAATTCAGAGGATTTTCCCGCCTTCATCGTCAATCGTATCCTGGTGCCGATGATCAACGAGGCGATCTATACCCTGTACGAGGGTGTGGGCACGGTTGAAGGTATCGACAGCGCCATGCGTCTGGGTGCCAACCATCGCATGGGCCCGTTGCAGCTGGCTGATTTTATCGGCCTGGATACCTGTCTGGCGATCATGCAGGTGCTCTACGAAGGCCTGGCCGATACCAAATACCGGCCCTGTCCATTATTGGTGAAATACGTCGAAGCCGGCTGGCTGGGCCGCAAGGCCGGACGCGGGTTCTACGACTATCAAGGCGAAAAACCGGTCCCAACGCGATAGAACGCGCCCCATCGGTGCCGGTTGGATTTATGCTGGTTGCTGCCGCAGAACTCTAGGCAGTGCTTTAAAACGAGTTCCAAACGCCCAGCACACCAATCAGCAATACGGCGGCCCCGACGATCGAGGCAACGACCAGCACGAATTTTTGATCATGGTTTTTCGCCATATGTCGAATTCCAACTATCATGCGCCAGACTATTTAACATAATCATCAGCCTACCGGGTTCAAGCGGCAATTTTGCTTGGTTGAAAATCGCCAAGAATAGCGGAATTCGTTATGCGGTCCGCCGGCTTTCAGGGACGCATGGCGTGCGATGAAGCTCCCGTCGTCCGCAGGGGCGCCGCCATATTGGCGAAATCGCACAACAAACCCCGGGTCTCGCGGGGGTCGATGATTTCCTCGATCCAGAAGGTTTCCGCCGAACGGAAGGGCGAGCGCAATTTCTCCAACCGATCAGTGATCGTGGCCAATTCCGCGTCCGGGTCCTCGGCCGCGGCGATATCGGCGCTGTAGGCGGCCTCGATACCGCCTTCCAGGGGCAGCGAGCCCCAGCGCCCCGACGGCCAGGCATAGCGGGTGGTATAGCGGCCACCCACCGTGTGCGCCGCGCCCGCGACGCCAAAGACATTGCGGATAATCATCGTGCACCAGGGCACCGTTGTTTGCCAGATGGCGCTCATGACGCGTACGCCTTCCTTGATGACGCCGCTTTGCTCCGCCTCCAGGCCGACCTGGAAGCCCGGACAATCGGACAAATTCACGATGGGAAGATGGAAGGTTTCCGCCAGATCGACGAACTTCTCCACCTTGCGGCAGGTATCCGCCGTCCAGCAGCCGCCATAGGACATAGGGTCCGAGGCCATGAGGGCAACCGGCCAGCCATCCAGGCGGGCCAACCCGGTAATGACTGATTTGCCATACTCCTTGCCCATTTCAAAGAACGAGCCTTCATCGACCAAGGCTTTGACGATGGGGCGCATCTTATAGATCTTGCGGATGTCCCGGGGGATGGCATCAATCAGCCAATCCACGCGGCGGTTCGGATCGTCCTCTGGGTCAACTCTGGGCGGTAGTTCGTTGACCGATTGCGGCAGGTACGAGAGGAACTGCCGGGCGCATTCAAAGGCTTCTTCCTCGGTGTTGACCGCATGATCGACGGCGCCGGCGCGCAGCTGAATCTTGAAGCCGCCCAGCTCGTTCTTGGTCAATTTCTGGCCGATCCGTTCCACCACCGGCGGGCCGGCGACGAACATCGCCGATTTATCCTTCAGCATAACCGAATAGTGCGAGGCCGCCAGATGCGCCGCGCCCAAACCGGCGACGGAGCCCAGGCCCAGCGCCACGCGCGGCACCGTGCCTATGTTGGCCACCACCATGTCCCAGCCCGCGACGCCCGGCACATTGGCCCGGCCCGTGGTCTCGATGGTCTTGACCGACCCGCCGCCGCCCGAGCCTTCCACCAGGCGGACCAGGGGCAGCTGCAGCGCGTTCGCCATGGCTTCGGCGTTCAGGTGTTTTTCCTTGATGGTGGCGTCCGCCGAGCCGCCGCGCACGGTGAAATCATCACCGGCAATGACCACTTGCCGGCCGTTCAGGCGGGCCCGGCCAAAGACAAAGTTGGAGGGGACAAAATCTTCCAGGTCGTTCTTGCCGTTATACTCGGCCATGCCGGCGATCTTGCCGATTTCGTGGAAGGAGCCATCATCGGCGAGCAATTCGATCCGTTCGCGGACGGTATAGCGGCCGCCGTCCTTCTGCCGCTGAACCCGCATCTCGCCGCCAAGTTTCTCGGCGAAAGCCTCGCGCCGTTTCAGCTCATCAAGTTCCGCCTGCCATGACATTGGCCGTTTCCTCCATTCGATCTGGTATGATTTTATCCGTGGTTCAGACGAAGTTACCAGTTCGCCGCCGTGTCTTGAATTGTAATTTTTGAAACGTGTCACAGGCTCTGGTCGGAAGACCGAGCCCGTGGGCTATGAAAACTGATTTGCGCAAGTTAATCTCGTCATATTCCCGAAACTGTTGGACCTGAATCATGACAGCCTATTTGATCGTACGCGCCGAAGTGGACCCTTCGGTCAAAGAGCAATTCGATATCTGGTATCAGAACGAACATCTGCCCGACGCGCTGAAGGCCTTCAACGCGGTCAGCGCCAAACGCGGCTGGAGCAGCGTGGAACCTAATGTCCATATTGCGTTTTACGAGTTTCCGGACCTGGCTGCCGCCAACACGCTGCTCAATTCAGAGATCATGCAGGGTTTCATCAAGGAATTTGACCGCCACTGGGAAGGCAAGGTCGAGCGGTCACGGGAACTGGTCGAATTTAGCCAGGTGATCTGAGGCAATAGCTCTGAAATATCAAGGCACCAGGCGGTAACCACCCGGCTCTGTCACCAGGATCTCGGCCGAGGAGGGATCAGCTTCGATCTTTTGCCGCAGGCGGTAGATATGGGTCTCCAGGGTATGGGTGGTGACGCCCGCGTTATAACCCCAGACCTCGTTCAACAGCACATCCCGGCCAACCGCCTTGTCGCCGGCCCGGAACAGGTATTTCAGGATCGAGGTTTCCTTTTCCGTCAGGCGGACTTTCTGGTTGGAGCCGTTTTCCAGCAACAGCTTGGCCGAGGGGCGAAAGGTATAGGGGCCAATGGTGAAAACCGCATCCTCGCTCTGTTCGTGCTGACGCAAATGTGAACGGATGCGGGCCAAAAGAACGGAAAATTTGAATGGTTTGGCGACGTAATCGTTGGCTCCCGACTCCAGCCCCAAAATCGTGTCGGCGTCACTATCGGCCGCCGTCAACATGATAATCGGGCATTTCACGCCGGCCTTGCGCAGCATTTTGCAGACCTCGCGGCCATCCAAATCACCCAGGCCCACATCCAGCAGCAGCAAATCGAAATGGTCGCTTTTGGCTATTTCCAAGGCCTCAGCGCCTGATCCCGCCTGGGTGGTGGTGAATTCATCGTGCAGTTCCAACTGCTCGGCCAACGCGCCGCGTAAGGGTGCCTCGTCATCAACCAAAAGAATTTTTTTCGCCGTCATAGTATTCCCCGGATATGCCGCGTGATTCGATTGCCCGCTCTTTCTAGATATAGGCAGGTCGCGCTATTCGGGCAAGCACAAGCGACACCGGATAAAGCGTCGCCAACAGGCCTTGGCCGGTATATTGTCTGCGGCGATCATGAGCGAAATTGATGCCAATATCATCGCCGTCGACCGCGCCATCGCCGAATACCGGCGGGGCCGGCCCGTTCTGCTGGAATCCGACGATGGCGACAACGCCCTGGCCCTGGCAGCGGAACAGGCCAGCCCCGACAGCCTGCGCGATCTGTGTGAATGGTATAATAGCAGAGACGGCCTGACCGACGGCCCGGTACTGGCGCTGACCGAAAGCCGGGCCAACGCCTTGCATATCAAACCGACCGGCCATGGCGTGGTATTGTTGCAGGTGGATGGCAATACCGATGTCGGCCTGGTGCAGACCCTGGCGGATGGCAGCACGGATTTGGCCCAGCCCATGCGCGGGCCTTTTCAGCGCCTGCGCCGCGCCCCGAACCCGGCCGAAAGCGCCGCCGTGCAGCTGGCCAAGGCCGCGCGTCTGCTGCCCTCGGCCGTTATCGTGCCCTTGCTGGATCAAACCGATATTTATACCGCCGAGGCACGTTATCTAACCGTGACCACGCGGCAAATCGCCAATTACGAACAAGGCGCGGCGGCCACCCTGCGCAAGGTCGCGGAGGCACCGGTGCCCCTGGCGGACGCAGAAAACTGCCGTTTGGTCGCCTTCCGCCCGGCCGACGGCGGGGTTGAGCACCTGGCCATCATCGTTGGCGACCCGGACCGCCATCATGCCGTCCTGACCCGGCTGCATTCGGAATGCTTTACCGGCGATCTGCTGGCCTCGTTAAAATGTGATTGCGGCGAACAATTGCGCGGCGCCATCGCCTTGATGGCCGAACAAGGCAGCGGCGTGCTGTTGTATCTGGCGCAGGAAGGCCGCGGCATCGGCCTGATGAACAAATTACGCGCCTACAGCCTGCAGGCGGAAGGTTTCGATACCATCGAGGCCAATCTGCGCCTGGGCTTCGACGCCGACGAGCGGGTTTTCCGCCCGGCGGCGGAAATGCTGCGTCTGCTGGGTTTCTCGCAAATCCGCCTGTTGACCAATAATCCGGACAAAGTCGCCGGCCTGGAAGCCTGCGGCATCACGGTCAGCGAACGGGTGACCCACGCCTTTCCATCCAACCTGCACAACGATTTTTATCTGCGCACGAAAAAGGACCGCTCCGGCCATCTGCTGTAGGGCTAAAGCATGTTTCTTCAAAACATGCTCAGAATCTTAAGAAACCGGAGGGCGGCGCCCTGTTTGGCGGCCCGCTTGGTTTTGCCGGCGCCGTCCTTTCCGAACCTGATGCCCATGAGGCAAATCACCCTGCGCTGACGGCTTTAGCCGCAAAATCAATCGCGGGGCAGGCGGCGCAGGTCCTGCATTTCGTAGGGGTCGGCCAGAATATTTGCTAACTCCGCACCAGCCAGGAAAGCCAGCTTTTTTGCCGTCTTCACCATCGGCGGATAGCCGCACAGATAGATCCCCCAGCCAGCCAGCTTGTCATGTTCCGCCAGGGCCACGGCCTCTGCCCGGCCTTCCCTGGCGCCATTCGCGGCGCGCGCTTCAGCCTCTTCGCCGGACAGGCAAGCGGTGTAGTGAAAGTTTTCGTGTGCCTGGGCCAAGGCATTCAATTCATCCCGATAATACAGGCCCTTGGCGGTACGGCTGCCATGAAACAGGTGGATCTGCCCGGTATGCCCGTGCGCCAAGGCATCGCGGGCAATGCCATATAGCGGCGCCAGCCCGGTACCGTTGCCGATCAGCAGCAGGGGCCGCGCCGCTTCGCCGCCGATATAGTAGCATTCCCCGTTTGGACCCTGAATATCAAGGGCCGTGCCCGGCTCTAACTCTTCATGGATCCAATTGCTCATCTTGCCGCCGCCCAGGCGCTTGATATGCAGCTCCAAGGTATCGTCAAGGCGCGGCACGCTGGCCAGGGAATAGGCCCGCATCAGGCCATCACCGCGGCGCAAATTGATGAATTGCCCGGCGTGATAGAACAACGGCACTGATGTCCGCAGGCGCAGGCGGCAGACGGCGGCACTCAGCGGCGCCAGCTCGCTGACCACGGCGCGGCCAAACAGTTCCGCGTCGGTGGGCGCTTCAATTTCCAGGTCTTCGCCGGTCTCTTCCGGGCGGCAGACACAGGGCAGAAAATAGCCCTGTTCAATCTGACCCTGACGCAGACCATCCAGCGAGGCCCTGGGCGGCGTGCCGCAGCGCAGCCGCATCATACAGCTCAGGCAAACACCGGTACGGCAGGAAAACGGGATTTCATGGCCGTTGCGCTCCAGACATTCCAGCACCGTTTCATCCGGCACCAGGGCATGCTGGGCGGCGGCAAAGTTTATGCTCGCCATGGCCGTCTAGCGGTTCAACACATCGTTCCGGGTACTGCCGGCGATGGTCATGACCTCGGTGATGGCGCCCGCATCAACCCCCAATTCTTCCAACGTGGCCTGTAAATGCCCGGCAACCTTGTCGAAATGGCTGTCGTTCAGGCCGTCATCAACCAATTTCGCGTGCGCCGTGCGCATATCCTTGCCGGAATATTCGTGCGGGCCGCCAAACACCATGGTCAGAAATGACTTTTGCTTGGCGCGCTGGCCATCCATATCCGTACTGTCGAAAAACGCCGAGACATCGGGATCCGTCAAAACCTTGCGGTAAAAAAGATCCACCGCCGCCTCGACCGCCGCCGCGCCGCCGATTCTTTGGTATAAACTGTCAGACATACCGATCACCCCCATGATTCGTTGCTAAATTTTCGTCGTATACCCGCCCCATGACGAATACATAGCAATATAAGCCGATATTTCCCAGATAGTATTCGTATCGTAGCAAATCGTAGGCGAACCCGACCACCGATGGAAGGAATTTCGCTCTGCGGTCATTCGGCAGCCCCGATTTGGTGATTTGGCCGTCGTTGGAA